>OJSL01000624.1_pt1 | contig 35287 bp, 35 predicted proteins | sample 1599451 | NCBI WGS metagenome assembly OJSL01 (sample SAMN04168657, study PRJEB22393) | human gut metagenome | biome: human gut microbiome; feature: stool | host: Homo sapiens | collected 2014-03-20
TATCGAGTTTTCTATTTTATGAAAATACAATGTGTACTTTATCGGATGCTTACCAAGAAAGGGTCGTATCAAACTCTGTTTGGGGAGTGATGATACGACCCTTTCTTGAATATTTCTTGAGTCCTTCTTGAGTCCTTCTTGAATATTTCTTGAATATTTTTTTAATCTATTTCAGCTCTCCTCAAAAACTACTTCCATCCCATTCTCCCGGCCAACAAACCATACACTTCCCCGTTCGGAATCATCTGCCCCTTTTCACGGGCCGTTTGCGTATATTTTATGGCGTCCACAAGAATATCATCATTCAAATAGCCTGCATCTTCCGCCACCGTAGAGTATTTCATTGCCATTGGTTCGGCCACATAATCTTCCGATGCTTCTTGTTTTTTATAGGATTTCGCTTCACTCATGGCTCTGTGTGTTTTTTCGCAAAGATACGGTTATTACTCAGATAAACAATCTTATATATGTATATTTATGGCATCATAAATGATGATGCGCCCTCTTCTATGTTTTTCAGACACCCGGATGCGAATATAATGCTTCATATTGATGTGCAATCACTTCCCAGCGATAACGTCTGTATGCGATTTCCACCATACTATCAGCATTTGTCTTAAAAGCCGGGTATGGTTTCTGCAAAAGAGTTCCCAGCATCTCTGCAGAAGAGAAATAATCAGCTTTCTGCTCTGTCGTTTCCCTGTTATATATCACATCAAAAGCCAATATAGGCTTGCCGAAGAACATAGCTTCTACCAACGACGGATTCGTGCCTCCTGCACTATGCCCATGTATGTAAAAAGAGCAATGGCTTCTCAACACATTTAAAGTCTTTACATCATATATAGGAGATAATAAATGGATATTCCCGTACCTGGCATACTTTTCCAACAGAGATTTTCCATACGGACTCCTATTCCAGTTTCCAACGAAAAACAGTTCTTTACCGGAAGCTTTAAAAGCTTCCAATATAACGTGTACATTATTTTCCGGCTCTATCCGACATAGAGAAAAAGAGTAACTGATGTTCTTCAGTCCGTATTTTTCTAATATCTGTTCCTCCACATCCGCAATATCACATAACACATGGTCGCCGCCATAGGCTATCAGTTCCGCTTCTTTTCCGTACTCTTCCCTCACATAGTCCTGAATGCCCTTATTGTCGGCTATCACCGCATCTGCATACTTCACAGCCATCTTTTCCGAAAATTTCAGGAAAGCTTTGGCATATTTCCCCCATTTTTCACGACGATGCTCCAAACCATCTATATTGATTACCAGCCGCTTCTTCGAAAACAACCGGTATATCGGAAGAAAGCAACAACCGGAAACGCCCAATATCAGAATCACATCGCTCTTCTTCGTTGCCTTTATCAGAGATACTATATCATACAAGATGCTCTGGCTTCCATTGGCATCTAACGGCACGTATCTCAAATCTGCATTTTTATAAACAGATTGTCGGTGAGGATAACTTTTGGCACTGCAATAAACCGTATAGTGTATATCCGCCGGAGAATTATAGCCTATGATGTTCTCTACCAACGATTCAAAACCGCCATAGTTGGCAGGTACGCCTACTGTACCAATAATTGAAACTCTTTTCATTATTGTTTTCCGATAATTCTATTATATCCCTCCAATGTAGCCTTAGCAGTATCTTCCCATTTATAATGTTTCAAAATTCTATCAGATAACTCTTCATTAAAAGGAGCCTCAAAAGCTGCAATAACAGCACGTCTTATCGAATCCAAATCGTCAGGTTCACAATAGTAAGCATACTCTTTAAAGTAATCTTCCGTATCCCCCTTTTTGGTTACCACTATATTCGTTTTCATCACAGCCGCTTCCAAAGAAGAAAGTCCAGGCGTTTCCATCCAAGAAGCTAAAATATGCACCTTTGCTAATTTATAAAACTGAGGGAGTTTATCATGCTCAACTTGCCCCAAGAAAAATACATTTGAAGGAGCTTCTTTTTTACATTTCTCATAATACTTTTTAAAATTAGCACCTGCTTGACCTATAAAAACAAATTTATAAGGTAAGTCCTTTATGGCCTTTATTATGTTCAACTGATTTTTACGCCCCTCTATTCTGGAAACACACAGTACGCAATCTCTGTAAAACTCTATACTATCATCGACAGTAACATTATCATAATCAAATTTATTTATATCGACAGCGTTCGGAACCGCAACATAATAATAATCCTTCAGATTAAAATCATCACAAACCCGCTTCATTTCTGAATCCGAATTAGGTAAAAAAACATCTACCGCCTGTACAATTTTCTTTTGTAACCGTTTGTGACCATTCAGCAAATAAAACAATGTTCCTTTACTGCATTCCGCATTCAATATCATCCGGGCTATAACTTTCAAATATTCAATTTGGGTTATAGATAAGAATTGATTCAAAAATTGCAAAACTCCACCCCGCGCTTTTTTTTCATATTCCACATATGGACCGTAAATTGTAGATAAAACAATCTTTTTATGCTGCTTTTTCGCATTTCTCACCTGCAAATACAGCTCTTGAGGTCTCATCAAATTAAAGACATGTACAATATCATATCCTGATAAATCAGGCTCTAACTCCAAAGTTATGTCGACTATACACCCCGCTTTTTCCAAATATTCTTTTGTTTTAAGAATTTGGGTAGTATCTCCTCCCGGTGCGGTAAACAAAGTTTTACGAGACTGAAATAGAATTTTCATTATGTATCTGATAATTATTTAATACAATTAATATTGTTACAAAAGCTATGATAGACATACCATTGAAAAGGACATGACCGGCAAATGCCGAATGGAAAAAAATAACAATCCATGCTATTTTGAAAATCGATGTATACTTGCCTTTTATGCGCATTGCTTTTTTCAAAATATAAATAAACAATGAAATATAAAGTAGTAATCCTAAAAGACCGTACATAAAGAACATGTCAAAAGCTTCACATTCTAAAAACGATGAAGATCCTTCCCAAAAGCTATTGGAATAAGGATTTCTAAATGACACAAAATATCCCATCCCGAAAAACAGCCTTAGAAGCAGTAGTCCATCTAAAGAATATTGTTCAAAAGCATAATCCATATACTCCACTCGGCCAGATAAGAGAAAATGCCTTAAGGAATCGGCATGTTCATACCTGTAAGTCACCACAGAAGTAGTTGTCGTTATCAACTCTATAACATATGAGTTATAGTATGCCAACAAAGCTATTCCCCCTACTATAATAATAAACTTATATACCCTTTTTGAATAATAAAAAGATATAAGAAGTATAGCCAACGTTAGTATTATTGCCGCTTTAGACAATAAATTTACCAATACGTAGAGAAAAAGGATCAAGCGTATGATTTCTTTTTTCTTTCTTTCTGATAGATAAGCATATAAAGAAAAAAGCCCTGCCACCCCTATAAATATACCTAAACCATTACCAGAAGTAAAAACACCTTTTGAGCCCAATCCGTCTCCATATACATCAAAATTAATACCTAATATATTTGAAATCAGTATTATAACTGCATATATTGTGGCCGATAATATAAAGTAACGGACAATATCCGATACTCCGATTTTATTGTTTTGAACGTAGTTGTCAATCACCAAATAAAATAGCAAGCAAAAAGAAAGTTTATAAGAGGAAATTATACCGTTCAATAGGCCTGGCGGATACTGATGTAACAAAAAGGATACAAATTCTATTATTAGCAAATAAAAAACCGTTACCAAAAAGAAATAAAACTTTTGCTTGTATTTCAATTGAACGAATAATATCATCGTCAAAAACAACCGGAATATCTGAGAAGGAGAAAATGCAGCATTCTCACTCATCATCCCCTTCCCCACCAGATAACCGGTTAAAGCATCGGCAAATGGGTTCAGAAGAAAGATAAGAAATAAAGTAAAAGTGATAATGGAACCCCTAATAGCACAAATATTATGCAACATCATTGGTTATTTAGTATGTATTTCAAATGCTGCGAATACACATTTTTACTTAAAAAGCATTCACATACATTCTTGGGGCAATGTAGCCTTTCCGATTGATAATCTGTATAAATATTATATAAAGTGGAAGATATGTCTTCCACACTCTTTACATCTGAAAAATAATCTATTTTACCATCAACATACATATCATGAAGCACCCCGCTAGCAGGACTGATAGCCCATATCGTTTTCCGATTCTGCATATAATCAGAAATTTTGCTCGGCAAAAAAATGCCTTCTTCACAAGGAGCCTCCAATAACAAGCATAAATCGTATTGCTTCATTACAGACAAACTCTCCATATACGATACCGGCGGAAGACATTTTATCCACTTATCCAAATGCAGAGCTTCTATCTGCTCAAAAAAAGCATTATTATGCATTCTTTCCAATACTCCCAGAAAAGTAATTTCTATCTTAGCATCTGTAACTTTGTCCAAAAAAGAACGTATTCCCTTTAACAAAATCTCAGGATTACGTTCACGCCCCAAAGCGCCGGCATGAATTATCTTCAAGACCTCATCATTTCTTGCCGGAAGTTCTGCCGGAATGAATTTTTCTATAATAATATGAGGACTTATCAAAGAACGGTTTCTATCCATTCCAACCATATATTGCAACATATAGTCACGTAACCTTGCAGAAGGAAATACATTATAAAAAGTATATTTTCCTATATCTGAAATTAATTTCTTCCTAAAATAGCTGATGCGGGTATCAGGCCCTTTTCCATACGGATACGGATATTTTATCCACATATAAGGATCGTTCCAAGTAGCAACCCATCTGATTTTATATTTTCTTGCTATATAGGCACCTACTACTTCTGAAGGATAATCATAGGTATAAATATAATCGTATTGATATTGCTTAATCAATTTTTCGCACACTGATATTGCATCAAAAGCCCAATCAATGCCTTTATAGATGTATCCGGTTTTTAAAAATGTTTTCAGATGCCGTAATATTGTACTGAAATCAAAATCCGTATCTACCTTTACAAGATTTATTGAATTAACTTTCTTAAAAAAGAAATCAGTAGTAGACTCAGGATAACAAGTGCGGTTGGCACGAACCGCCCTACATACTAAATCGACAATAGCTCCCCCTTCAGTTAAAGCATTCAACATTTTGGCATTAACATTAGCTTCTGCTCCAAATATGGGATATGAGCTTGGGGCAACAAACAATATTCTCATATCAGCTCTTCTCAATCAATAATCCGACAATTCTCTCACACGCTTTTCCGTCTCCATAAGGGTTCACTGCCTTGCTCATTTCATCGTAATACATTTGATTGTCAAGCAGTGACGACACCTCAGTCACAATTTTATCGTAATCTGTTCCAACAAGTTTTACCGTTCCTGCTTTCAACGCTTCCGGACGCTCCGTTGTATCGCGCATCACAAGTACCGGTTTACCCAAACCGGGAGCTTCCTCCTGGATTCCTCCACTATCTGTCAACACAATAGATGATTTTTCCATTAAATAAACAAAAGACAGATACTCCAACGGTTCTATAAAGAACATATTGCAAAGATTTGACAAGTCTTCTCCCCAAATTTCATGAATAGGTTTACGAACATTAGGATTTAAGTGCATTGGATAGACAAAATCCACATCCGGATATTTCTTCGTAAGCGTTTGGATAGCCCGGCACATAGACATAAATCCATCTCCAAAGTTCTCACGCCGATGTCCGGTAATCAAGACCAGCTTTTTCCCATTTTTCAAACGTTTAATGTCGTAACCGGAAGTTTTCAATGTATCTTCTAATTCCGCATCCAGTTCTTTGTCATTTTTTATTTTATCTACAACCATATAGAGGGCGTCAATTACTGTATTTCCAGTTACTGTAACAGCCTCTTCTTTTATGTTTTCTGCTAAAAGATTTTGTTTACTTAATGAAGTAGGTGCAAAATGATAAGTAGCAATCCGTCCTGTAATTTGCCGATTCATTTCTTCCGGCCAAGGGCTATAAATATTATGTGTACGCAATCCAGCTTCCACATGCCCTACAGGTATTTGTTGATAAAAGGCAGCTAACGCAGCTGCCGTAGAAGTTGTTGTATCTCCGTGTACCAACACCACATCAGGCTGAACCTTTTTCAGTACGTCACGCATTCCCAATAATACTCTGGAAGTGACATCGTATAAGTCTTGCCCCTGCTTCATGATATTTAAATCATAATCAGGTTTAATACTGAAAATATGAAGAACCTGATCTAACATTTCGCGATGCTGACCGGTTACGCAAACCAGTGTTTTAAAGTCCTTTGTATTTTTCTGAAATTCCTTTACCAAAGGAGCCATTTTTATTGCTTCGGGACGAGTTCCGAATACCAAAAGAATAGTTTTCATATATCTATTATTTATTTAGTTCTACAGAAAGAGTATGAGTTTCTCTACTTTCTTCAGCGGGTAATTCCATGTAATTACCATACTGTTTTTTCAAAATCAGCTCTGGAGCATGAGGAGCATTAAACATATGCCCTTCAAAATTTATATCGGATAAAGGTATAATATCAAAGTTTACAAAATTATAATATCCACAAGCTGTTCCGTAAGTGAAAGTCAAATTCTCTTTTTTTACACAAAAGCAGTCCAACAATCTAAATAACGAGTATATAAATGTTAGCAAATAAAACATCGAATTTAAATATATACGCCTCATCAATCCCGCACGGACATGAGAAATTTTATATAATAAATGTGCATGAAGAGAATCGGAAATACGAGTAAAAACATAGCTACATTTCTCCATGGGGAAGACATCAATGTAGACACCTTTGTATTTATAATTTACATCACTATTGTAATACTCAGAAATAGATGAATGTAAATCACGTATTTTTGCATAAGGAGCTATATATCCTTTATCTGTTTTATGAGTTTGCAAAACAAGGTTCTCCGGCAACTCCTTGGAAATGATTTTAATAAAATGCTTGAAATCCTTACGCATCATCTGTATGTCCAAATCATCATCCCACGGAATAAATCCGCCATGTCTTACAGCACCTAACAATGTACCGTCAGAAATCCAATATTTAATACCATGCTTCTTGCATATTCCATCTATTACAATAAGAATATCCAGCATCTTTAATTGATGTTGCCGTAAAATAGAACTGTCAGGATTATATTTTACCCTTAAATCTTCACTCATCTTATTTTTTTATTATTAATAAAAGTTCCTTGAATTCTTCTATCCTCAAAATGACAGATGCCATCACATAAAAAACCACCCCTATAACAACTCCACCTATTATTTTCAATAAATCGGAGGAGAACAGGGATATGGAATAATAAACTGTTATTCCCATTCCGGCAGCTAACAATAGTGAAGGAAAAATATCTCTCAACTGCGTTTTTAAACTCAAACCTATCAATCTATTTGTATAATAGCTATTCATATAAGTAGCAAGGACAGAATACAACACACGCCCCCAACACATTATTTCAATTCCATACGGAATTGAAATAATCAAAATTAAAGTCGCTATAATTTTTTTTACAATCTCTAAACGCAAGGATAAATCGGAACGTCCTTTAATCAATAACAGATTTAAATTTATCTGGCTCAGATGATCCAACATCCAATCCAAGCATAATATCTGAAGAAGAAGAACTGTCCCTAACCATTTATCCGTCAAAAGAAAAGAAACTAAAGGCTCTGCAACCGCAGCCAATCCTATCATTAACGGAAATATGAGAAAAGAAGCCAAACGGATATATTTTCTATAGACCAAAGCCAATCGTTTATCATCATCTTGAATACTGCTCAAAATTGGAAATGTGACACGAGAAATAATTGCATTTATATTACTAGAAGGGAAAATGGCTAATTGCTCGGCACGCGTATAATATCCTAACTCTGCTGAGGAATATCGGCGACCAATTACTATTGCATATAAATTGTAATATAAGGTATGGATTAACCTTGAAAACAACAACTTTGAGCCAAAAGAAAACAGCCCTTGAAAAGACTTCTTTGAAAAGACTTTCAGCGGACGCCAGTTTATATAATAGAAAAACAAGCATGTCACCAACAGAGCATTCAATAAAGTTTGCACAACAAGCGCCCAAACCCCTACTCCCTTATAAGCCATTGTTATACCTACAGTACCGGAAATAATTGCAGATATCAAAGATATCTTAGATTGGGTCTTAAAGTCTATTCTTATGGTCAATATTGTTTTAGGAACAGCAGCAAAAGAAGAAAATATCAAATTCAGCATGATAACCCGAGTAACCAATGTTAGTTCGGGCATCCGGTAAAACTGAGCTATATAAGGAGCACCAATAAACAATAAAATATAAAGCAGTACGGATATTATAATATTGAAATAAAAAACTGTTGACAAATCCGTCTCTGTTCTGTCTTTCTTCTGAACCAAAGCATCAGAAAAGCCACTGTCTATAAAAGTCTGCGATATCTGAAGAAAAACAGCAAGCATCCCAATCATTCCATAATCAGAAGGCAAAAGAAGGCGTGCCATCAAAATATTTATGATAAACTGCACTCCTTGCAAAGAGAAACGCTCGATAGCGCTCCATAAAACTCCGGAAACAGTTTTACTTTTCAAACTATCTGACATATCAACAGTTAGTAGCTGGCTTTATTATATTGTCAATAATATATTGTCCTACTTCATCAATATCATTAAAATGAACCTCTAACGGCAAATCTTTACCCCAAACGTTCTTCACTTTTTCCACCAATTCCGGTGTATAATAAAGATTACCTTCTTTTATATCCGCAACTCCATCCAGATAAATAGACTCTCTATTAATCATACGCATCTTTTCCATAGAAAAGATAGATGTGTCAAAATATGACGTTGCTACCGAACCGGTAGCATCAATTATATAGGGATAACCACCTATTTCACCGTTTACTCCAGGAGTATGAATTTTCACCTTCTTTTTATTAGAAATAGCATCCAATATGGAATATATGATATTGAAATTACTGGAAGCATTCATCATATTACGCTTTTGGTCAACAGGCATAGGAATCATACAAGCTTTTAATAAAGCATCCTTATCTATAGGCAGAGAATCACCCCGATAGCGAACATCCAACAATATATCAACCCCTTCGGAATGCCCTTCCTTACTAATCACAACATCATGAAAATGACTTACGCACAATGTAATATCAATCTCGTTCAGATTCTCTATTCCATATTTATCAGCAATGTAAAATTTCATTCTCGGAATCAAATGATTCAAATTACCACTTCCAAAATCAAAATAGGCATTCCCTGCTGATTTCAGCCAAGGAATTACGGCATCTGAATAAGAAGTATTTATAGATATAGCATTGCAGTCTGCCGCTTCATACGCTTTCATAATATTACGGGCATAACGAATGGACAAAGGAGTCCAAATTCCATAAGCACGCAAATTATTCCAAGAAAGGCTTCCATACTTTAACCCCGAATAAACACGGCTACTATTAATTATAAAATCAGGATGCCATTTGTCTAAACATAATGCTATAGATGAAACGTCTTCCAAATTACAATCTGCCTCCACATCTATCTTGCTTCGTAACTGACCGCGAATAGCAGCTGCCGTTCTCACAATATTGACATCCTTCTGCATTTTCTCTGCATTACGACCTGCAACCACTATGTGCAAGCGCTTGTCAGACAGGCTTATCAAATAATCTAACAAGTACACTCCTACACTGCCCAAGCCTATTATCATAATAGTTACGGGAGTATCAGTTTTCATTTTGGCCTGTAGCAAAGCCAATTTCTCATTTATTGATTTCATGTTGTTTTATTAATGAATAAACAATATTATAATCAGATACAGTATTACAATTATACCATGTATCAACAGGGACAAACTGCATAGTATCTAAAGGTAAACTTCCAAAATAACCTTGAATAATTTCAAGATTAGTACCACGAATTTGGGTTGGAGTCAGGTTTCTTATGACTCCTGATAATCTCTCGACAGAAAGGAACTTCCAGATTTGTGCCGAATTATATATGGCTTGAAACGGTTCTGCAATCTCTAACGACAAATGCTTGGTATCATAAAGATAATGTATATGACCGTTCATATCCACATATAAAACGACGGATTTTCGGGAAGTAATAAATTCACGGTTAGCTGTAATAACATTGTTGTTTGAAGAAATAACCTGTTCGAAGCTACCTCCATCATAAAACAGATCTCCTTCCACAAATATTACTTCATCACATTCCGATGAAACAGCTTCTATTCCTTTTATCAAACTATATCCCGATCCGTAATCTTCATAATGAGAATTATAGACTAACTCTATCTTATCTTTGAATTCCTGCAAATTACAATTTATAAAAGCGGACAGTTCTTCAAACAAATATCCGCCTACAATTATATATTTGTCAAGACTACGGGCTTTATCCAAAATCTGATAAAGTAATGAGTATCGAGGATTTTCCTGAAAATAAAGACACTTCAAGGTATCTCGAGAAGTATCCTTATTGAATCGGGTAGCTGTGCCCGCTACTGTTATTATTAAAGCTTTCATCTGTATTTAGAAAGATTTTGTACACACATATCCAACCCCTCCGATAATGAAACTACAGGTTTCCAGTTTGTACGTTTGCGAATTTTATCAGTATCCAATATCCTACGTTCCGGATCAGAAGCGCGATACCCCTCAAACTTTATTATAGGTTCGGCAATATTCAACTTATCGGCTATCAGCTTCACTAAATCAATAATTGAAACTTCTTCATCCGTAGCTACATTATAAACTGTACCGTCCAATGCAGAGGTAGAAGCCATCAACTCTAAAACTGCACGACAGCTATCTATATTATGCAGGAAAGAACGCATATTCTTTTTTGAATTTTCTAATAATATAACCTCACCGGTTTTCGATAAACTATCTATGATATGAGGAATTATGTGTTTGGCAAAACGCTCATGATTACTATAAACATTGGCAAAACGAATGGAACAACCTTTTATCAGCCCTTTATCCACCGCATCTTTCATAAAGAATTCGGTAAGTAATTTCCCTACGGCATAGCTGGTTCTCTGACTGTGCTCAGCTGTGGCAAGCAGCAAAAAATCATCTTCCTTTACTCCACCGCATTCATTCCAGGATTGCATGGAATAAACTTCCGAAGTAGAACAATTGATATAAGTATCGGCATGTACAGAAATTGCCTGTTGCAAAAAAGAGCGCATGGATACGACATTTGTTGTAAATGTATGCTCAACCTCATAAAAATGTTCTGTATGTACTACGGCCGCACAATTAATATATATAGTCCTTGCATAATCCTGCTGAATCCTCCCGACTAAACGAGATATTTCAGACATTTGCTCCACATTATTCAAATCATACTCATAGAAAAGAAAATTCTTATTGTTCACAATATCTTGCACAGCATCTATAGAACTTGCAAAAAAGTTGTCAAAGCCAATAACAGTATGCCCGTCATTCAAAAGTTGACGGGCAAGTTCATTACCGGTCATACCGGTAACGCCGCTTATTACATATAAATTCTTCATATCCAATTTAAACTCCAAGAATTAAACGTTCCTTATAAAACACATCCAAAAAATCCGGATATAGTCGATATTCTGCTTCAACATCGTACTTTACCGCATTATAATGTACCTTGCCTGTCGATAGTTCAAAATAAACATATTGGGCACAAGGATTTTGATTGCGTGGTTGTCCTACAGAACCGGGATTTATGAAAACTGTTTTTTTCTTATTACGCAAGCGAGGACATTCATCCGGATAAAAACATGACATATTATGAGGAAGATGAGTATGCCCCGAAAAAACATAGTCATAATTACTATAATAAATATTGGAAAAGGCGTCAGGTCCTAATTTTCCCCAAAAAACATCATTTATACTCCCATGAAGAAACAATAGATGCTTGCCCTGACACTCTATTGCATGTAATCCTGTTGAAATCATATTTTCTTTTATGTATAAAAGAGAGGATTCACTCAGAATAGAAGAAGTATATTGAAGCATTTGTTTACCACGTTCCGTAGAAAAATGGCTCAAATCACCATCAAGCAAAGCCTTTTCGTGATTTCCCATCAGATTTACAACTATAGGGTAGGAAAGTTTCTCTAATTCTGAAATCACTTCATTGGGACGCATCCCGTAGTTAATGATATCCCCTAATATAACAACTGCATCCGGCAAATATCCCTGTGCTTGAATGTCAGACAAGACAGCTTTTAGCGCTGTTAAATTTGCGTGAATATCGGATAATATAACAAATTTATCTTTATTCATTATGCGAGAGGAATTCCATGAAACATTCCTTGTTTTCCAGTGTGGTAGTAGTAGGACGACCTAAATCTGTACGAGAATCAATCTTTACCTTCAACTCAAGCAGTACGGGACCATCTAACAATTGTAAATGTTGTAAAGCTTCCTGTATTTCAGACTCTGAAGTGACAGAAAATGCATGACGATAGCCACAGGCTCTTGCTATTGCAGGTATATCAAGTTGGAAACCCAATGTAGGCTGCCCCCCAACAGATTCGTGAGCCCCATTATTAAAAAGAATATGATAATAATTAGCAGGAGAAAGACTGCCAATATTACTAATAGCCCCCATATGCATAATAAAAGCACCATCACCGTCTAGACAGTAAACTTTACGCTCGGGATGTTTTAAAGCAATTCCCAAAGCGATAGAAGAACTGTGTCCCATAGAGCCTACAGTAAGAAAATCACGACTGTGTCCATGTCCTTTGACCTCACGGTATTCAAACAATTCACGTGAGAGCTTGCCTGTAGTAGAAACGACAATATCTGTTTCGTGTAAATGATCTATAACCAGCTTCAATGCATCTTCGCGAGATAAAGGATAAACATTATTCTGCTTTTTCTGAAGTTTATATTTATCAAAAGTATCTTTACGGACCACTATGGCATGAGGAACAGATTTCTCATAAGCAGACACAATAACTTCATGAATCTGAGCCAATGCTTCATCTTCATCCATGTCAAGAATGATATAGGGAATTTTCATAGCTTCCAATAAATCCAAAGTAACCTCACCTTGCTTTTTATGCTGAGGTTCATCTTTTGTTCCAGGCTCACCGCGCCAGCCAACCATTAATAAAATAGGAAGACTGTAAACTTTTTCATCGGCAAGAGACAATAGCGGATTCACCGTATTACCCAAACCTGAGTTTTGCATATACACCAAAGGTAGTTTACCGGAAGCCATATAATATCCTGCAGCAATACCAACAGCAGTACCTTCATTGGCGGCAATGATATGTTTGCCAGCAGAAGCATGATCTGTAATATAAGCGCAAATGTTCTTCAACAAAGAATCGGGAACCCCGGTAAAAAAATCTACACCGTGGGCAAGAAAAAGATTAAAGACTTTCTCGACATTCAGCATACTGTAAATATATTATTTAGTACCAGGAATCAATTCCAAAATCTCTTTAATAGGCATGCACAAATCACGGACTTCCTGAGCTCGTCCGTTTTCCAAAATAGTACATGCAACCCGCATCATGGCCGGATAAGCAGCACGAAGCATGTGATTGGCATAAATTACCACATTCACCCCCCACTTACGAAGTTCGCTTTCGTGAATATGATCATATGTAGTAGGAACAACAACAATAGGAACGTGGGCATACCTCTGACGAAAAGTAAGACAGAATTCCTTGATATCTTCACCGGACTTATTCTTACTATGAATCATAATACCATCAGCACCCGCTTCAACATAAGCATAGGCGCGTTCCAAAGCGTCACTCATAGGTTTGCCGGCAATAAGGCTTTCAATACGGGCAATAATCATAAAATCCTGAGTAACCTGCGCTTCCTTACCAGCTTTTATTTTCGCACAAAAACCCTCAATCGTATCTTGAGTTTGAATTGCATCAGTACCAAAAAGAGAGTTTTTTTTCAATCCTACTTTATCTTCGATAATAATCGCAGAAATACCATGGCGTTCAAGCGTACGAACTGTGAATGTAAAATGCTCTATCTTGCCACCTGTATCGCCATCAAAAATGATAGGCTTAGTAGTACATTCAAGGATATTATTCAAATCCTGCAAACGAGTTGTAAGGTCAACGGCCTCAATATCCGGTTTACCTTTACTGGTAGAATCAGTCAAACTGCTGGACCACATACCGTCAAAAACTTCACGTTTATCACCTTTCTGGATTTCAAGATTCTCAATAATAAGTCCGCAAAGACCATCATGCGCCTCAAGAATACGAACAATCGGTTTAGCATTTATTAAACGGCGAAGAGTTTTTAAACGAATATCAGGAGTTGTTCCAATAGATTTTATCTCTTTATCAAGAGAAGAGGAATTTATACCTTTCGTATATGGTATTTCTATCACCTTTCCTCCTTGCTCATTCATTACCTCAAATACCTGTTCACGAATTTCACGCAAAGGACCGTTTTTCCAATCATCGCCGTGAATGATATAGTCCGGTCTGATACGTTTTAAATTATCAACATAACTCCACTCTTCCTGAGGGATTACTTCTGAAACTCCCTTAATATTCTCCACCACTTCTTTACGCTGCTCGTATGTCAGATAAGGAAGGCGCTTATGTTCTGCAATGGCCTTGTCTGTCAAAAGACCAACTATTACATCGCCATATTTGGTGGCTTCATTAATGATATGGATCAGACCGGGATGCATAATGTCAGCGGTCATACCAATATAAACTTTCTTATTCATAAATTTTATATAAGTTAGTTATTATGTTAGCACTAAATTTGAACATATCGTGAAAAAGGAAGTAAGCACTCTATTAATTGCATACGCCTTCGGGAACACTTGTAAAGCACTCCAATCGTTTTTTACTAATTAATACGTTTTGATTTTGATATTAGCTTGTAGCTAAAGATTTTATCAGCTGTCGTGTTAACAAAATCATGACAACTATTAAATACCTTTGGAAAGTGATAAATTACCGTTATCTCAACTTCAACATCACTGGCATAATGAAGTGAATTATTGCATTGAATAGCAAACTTCTGCTGCCCATCATTCAAACTAAATTCTGATAGAACCCAAGTTTGGTACTTGAAATAAAATCTTTTAATCCTTCACTGTTATACATAACATTTTAGTTTGTAGCAAAAGTAACGCTTTCAAAGGAGAAGCCTAAACAGAGGGCTTACTCAATAACTCAAAATAAAGACTTAATTTTAAAAGTTTATGGACAAACTAAGATTTGCATATTTATGTTTTGGGAAGCATCAGAACCGGCTTCCGAACAATGCCAACTATCTTGACTGTTTTAATATTTCTGCTATGGTATGACGAATCATCTCCGGAGATTGCCGTGTATCCAAAATAGAAATAATCAAAATCTCGTTTCGGGATATGGCATAATAAATAACATTAGGAGTATTTATCAAATAACGGACATCGTATTTATCATCTGAAAAATAGAAATCGCGCATTCCCATACAAGGGAAAGAAGCCAACAGATTTATGTGAGATGAAATCTTGTATTTTACTTTTGTTGCAACTGCCTTTCCAAATAAAGAATCTACCTTCTCCAGCAAAGAAACGAAATCTTCTATGGCAGAAGCCAGCCATACTATTTCCATCCCATTCGCAGGTTAATCATCTCATCTACCTGTGAATTGGGAATACAATGCCCTGCACGTTGTTCTTCTATGGCAAAATCCACTAAATTACGCATCATCTCCTTAGGTAAAGAAGCTATGAAATCATCCACATTGCGGCAGGACGATTCGTATGCCATAGCAGCCTCATTGGCTGATTGAGGCTCCGGCTCTTGATTCTTATACAACTTGGCTTCGTTCATCGCTCCTTAATTTTCTTCAAAAATAAACCTAAATATCGGAAATACCTAAGGTTTACTCACTTATTTTCTTCACTGTATTTGCAATCATCTATCGTTTCCTATCTCTCAAATAATCCCACCACAGATTTAATCCTACCCAAATCACAATATCGGCAATCAGCAGCACCGTATTGTTTATGTAAGGAACCAGCAGGATATTGGCTGCACTGAAAGCGCAGGACATGGAGAGCAGGCTCAGCATCGCCCTTCTCGGCGACAGCCCTATCGCCAGCAGTTTATGATGGATATGGTTCTTGTCCGGCTCGAAAGGGCTGTGTCCCTCGCGGATGCGGACCAGGACGACACGCACCACATCGAACGCCGGAATAATCAGGGTGCTGAAAGCTATGAGAAAGGCGCCTTCGGTGTAAGGCATGATATCCGTGTTGTGCTGGCTGTACTTTATGGCAAGGAAACTGAGGGTATAGCCCAAGGTAAGGCTTCCCGTATCGCCCATGAAAATCTTGCGGGCACGCTCCACACTGCCGAACACGTTGTAATAGAAGAACGGCACAAGCACGCCGAAAGTACCGGCCGAAAGCATGGCATAACTCCACAGGCCCTTGCTGATGAACAGAAAGGTGAAAACCAGCAATGCCACACTGCTCAAGCCTGAGGCAAGACCGTCGATGCCGTCTATCAGGTTGATGGCGTTGGTGATGAAGACTACCGTAAGCACAGTGAAAGGCATGCCGACATAAGCCGAAAGCTCGTGTATGCCGAACAGGCCGTACAAATCGTTTATCCAAAGTCCCGACAAGGGGAAAAGGCAGGCACAGAAGATTTGGATGGCGAATTTCTGGCGGTAGCGCACGCCGACAAGGTCGTCGGCAATGCCCGTCAGATAGAGCAGCGTCATGCCGCAGGCAAACAGCAAAAGCTCCGGAAGCAGATAGCTGGCATAGAGCGTGGAAATGCTGTCGCCGTCCAGCAGGCGGAAAGCATAGACAAGGCAGAAAGCAAACAAGGTGGTGGGGAAAAATGATACGCCCCCCAACCGCGGGATAGCTCTCTTATGTATCTTACGGTCATCCGGTATGTCAAAAAGTTTTTTGCGCAGGGATATCAATAAGATACGCGGTATCAGGATACGGGCAATAACAGCCGATATCAGAAAGGTAAGAATAATAAAAATGAAGTTCACGACAATAACTGTTGTTTAGTAATTAGCGGTTGATAGCTGAAAAACATAAACGCTTACTGACAGGGAGAGAGAAAAAAATAGTCAGGCAGAATCAATCTATAATCTCGAAAGGGTATTGATTCTCTTCCATATTCTTCAACTCGCCGATGATTTCCTTCTGCTCCGGCGTCAAAGAAGCCATATCCCAGGTATTGATAATGGAATGGGCCTCAGCGGCAAGCTTTTCTTCGTATACCTCGCCGTAGCAGCAGGTTAGAAGACGCACTTTCAGAAGCGAATCCGGAAGCTTGTCGAGAACATTCAGGCAACGGTCGAGCAGGCGCTGGATATACTGCTGCTTGCGGCCATTGTCGTAGAATGTGGCATTCAGGGCTACGAGAATGGAGAGGCAAAGTTCGGCTTCCTCTTCCGACGTGTTGCCTTCCAAGGTGTTGTACAAATCAAGCGCTTGCTCGTAAACTTCGCGATTCAGACGGGCAAAGTGATCGCTGTAAATGGGACTGCCGTCCATGCCCAGATTCAAAAGCTCATGGGCACGGACGTACAAAGATGAAACGTGTTCGTTCATTTTTATACAGATAAATAAATTATTGAATTACAAGTGTTTCAGATTACACCTATCGGTTCTATAAGCGAAGAGTGAATAAATGTAGTGGCTACTGCCATGACGCCTTCTATGTTTACCACCACACGACGGTCGTGGCGCAGACGGACAAATTCGCCCACGGCTCCTTCGAAAACTCCGCCCGTGATGCGTACTTTGGTTCCTTTCACCAGTTTCAGTTCTTCCGGCTCCACGTAGATGACGGCCTCGTCGTACGTGCCTGCAACCAGTATGAAGCTGCGCATCTGCGCATCCGGAATAATAACCGGCTGATGGGTCTCACGGTTCATGATATAGCGTACCGGTATGTTCAGAACCGGATTGTTTTTTATTTCATCGATACGGGAACGGGTGGAACGGAGAAATACCAGGTTGTGTATGGCGGGAACGAGCTTGCGGACGCGGCGTTCGTTCCTTATGACATACTCGTAGCGCATGGGGATGAAATTCTCTATATTTTCCTTGTCGAGATAGTCCTTCAAGGACAATTCGCGGCTGTATGTTACGCGGACGGCATACCAGTGCAACTGGCAATCCTTGTGGGACTGACACACAGGGGCGTGCTGCAATTCTGCTTGATTATTGTCTGACGGACCGGGCATTACAAAATACGGATTGTAAGAGTTTGAGGAAAATACCACCTTGTGAAAAGGACATTCTTTGGGGACACCGGTTCAAGAGCACTCTTTCCGGTCAATTCATGTAATGCAATTATAGTCAATAGTTTAGTCTGCATCCATATTATCCCAAAGCTCCCCACTATCACAGAAAGAGAACATTGAAACAGTTATGTGATCAATAAGCCTTCGGGAAGCCGCAAACGGATGAAACAAATACATTTCCGGACATTCCCGATTAATGAATGCAAAGATATGGCAGTTTTTTGTATTGGCAAAACATTTGGTGGAAATTCTTCGGTTTACCGCCTGCCTTCAAGCATGCCTTTCAGTTCAAGGCAAAGCCGCTGTTTCACTTCGTCTACCGGCACTTCCCGTCCCAGCTCCTTTTGAAGCGAAGTCACCCCTTTGTCTATGAACCCGCATGGGTGGATATAGCTGAAATAGCGTAAATCCGTATTGACATTGAGCGCCAGGCCATGCATCGTAACATAATGGCTGCTGCGCACACCGATAGCGCAGATTTTGCGGGCACGCGGCGAATCTCCGTCCAGCCATACGCCGGTGGCTTTCTCCACACGTCCGGCGGTTATCCCGTAGGAAGCGCATACGCGGATTACGGCTTCTTCCAGCAGATGCACATATTCTTTCAAGCCCAGAGAGAACTCCTCCAGGTTCAGGATAGGATAGCACACAAGCTGCCCCGGCCCGTGATAAGTGATGTCGCCACCCCGGTCTATGTGATAGAGCGAAGCGCCTATGGCACGCAACTGCTCTTCGCCCAGCAGCATATTGGTTTCCTTACCGCTGCGTCCCAATGTATATACATGCGGATGCTCGCAGAGTACGATACGGTTCACATACTCCTCTCCTGCCTGCTTGGCATGCACAAGCGCATCGAAACACGCCGTCTGCCTGTCCCACGCCTCGGCGTAGAGAACGGTTTTCCAATCAGATATTTCCAGTTTCATAAGACAAACATACTATTTTACCGCCCAACCGCACGTGGTATGATTGGAGCACATGCCCGGAGCTTCATCCGGTCTATGCAAAGATACGAAATCCCGGAATTATACAAGCATCCCGGACGCAGGCTTTTTTCATAATCTGACAATCGTCAAGGCACGGAGATTATTTTTCGGACGAAAGCATGCATTACCTCCCCGTATTTTATAATTTTGTACCACATTATATATAATATACATTGAAGAGCATGAAGAAAATCGTTGTAGCACCGGACTCGTTCAAAGGCTCCCTGACTTCGGCCGAAGTGGCCGATGCCGTGGAAAGAGGAATCAAGGATGTTTTCCCGCAGTGCAATGTCGTCAAAGCCGGTGTGGCGGACGGTGGCGAGGGAACCGTAGAGGCCATTGTCAAAGCGGTGGGAGGAGCTATGTACGCAGCCTCCGTTACAGACCCCTTGGGCAGACCGGTAAAGGCAACCTACGGCATTGTAAGGTCAGGCGGCGTGAAAACCGCCGTTATGGAAATGTCTGCCGCCAGCGGACTGCCGCTCCTGCTTCCCGACGAACTGAACCCGTGGATTACTTCTACGTACGGAACCGGCGAGATGATTTCTGACGCGCTGAACAGGGGATGCCGCAAATTCCTGGTCGGAATAGGCGGCAGCGCCACCAACGATGCAGGCACAGGCATGCTCTCCGCATTGGGAGTGAGATTTCTCGACAGCAGCGGACAAAGGCTGAAAGGCTGCGGCAGGGATTTGGAATCCATTGCACGGATAGACATGTCGTCTCTGATACCCGCAGCACGGGAGTCCGAATTTATCGTAGCTTGCGATGTCAACACCCCCTTTTGCGGACCGGACGGAGCTGCCCGTGTCTTTGCTCCCCAAAAAGGAGCGAACCCTCAAACCGCGGAAGCCCTGGACCGCGGCATGCGTTCCTTTGCCCGGGTGATAGCCGGACAGTTCCAAACCGACATAGTACCCCTGAGCGGAGCCGGTGCAGCCGGCGGATTAGGCGGCGCCTTCAAAGCCTTTTTAAATGCCAGGCTGACCGCAGGGATTGAAATGGTGCTCGACGCCATTGCATTCGACTCGCTTCTCGAAGGAGCAGACCTCGTCATCACGGGCGAGGGACGGATAGACGCCCAGACAGCAGCGGGAAAGACAGCCGCAGGAGTCCTGAGGCATGCCGCACGGAAAGGCATCCCCGTCATCGCCATAGGCGGGTCTGTAGCGATGTGCCGGGAGCTTAAAGAGATGGGATTTATCGGCATATATTCCATCATAAACGCTCCGGTGAGCCTTGAACAAGCCATGCGGCAGGATTGGGCCACTGCCCGCATCCGATGCACGGTAGAGCAAATCCTGACCACCATGAAACATTGCACCGGGACATTGTTGTTTCAAAAAGGCGGAGATTGAAAAATAAAAGTGTAACTTTGCACAGACCAAAAACGACAACGCTTATGGAATTCCCACACGTCGACCTCCCCGTAGACCTGATTGCATGGACAGATGTCACGGAAGACATCCTGAACATCTACAAGCAATCGTGCCGGCTGAAGGCATGTATCTTCGCCTTGTGCACCGAAGGCTCCATCACGGTATCCATCAATCTTATGGATACCGAAATCAAGCAAGGCGACTTCATCATACTGCTTCCGGGCACCATCATCCAGTTTCACGGGCAGAAGGAAAAAGTGCGCATCTGCTTTGCCGGATTTTCCGAACATTGCCTCAACGGAGTCAACATCATCCAGTCCACCATGAGCTCATACTCCAAGATTATAGAAGCTCCCGTGATACCGCTCAACGAAACCGTTGCTTCCTATTTCCGGGATTACTTCGCATTGCTTGCCCGCATATCCACCGGGCCGTACATGCCCAAGACGCGAATGGCGCAGAACGTGCTGGACACCCTGCTTTATGGTGTCAACGAGCTATACAGCAGCCGTCCCGACTCCCAAAACAGGATTAAAAGCCGGAAAGAGGAAATCTGCCGTGAGTTCATACAACTGGTCATCGAAAACTACACCACCGAACGCCGCGCGCAGTTCTATGCCGCGAAACTGGGCATATCGCTGCAACACCTCAGCACCACCATCAAGCAGGTGACGGGGAAGAATGTGCTGGACCTCATAGCGCATGTCGTCATCATCGACATAAAAGCCAAACTGAAATCCACGGACATGACCATCCAGGAGATAGCCTATTCGCTGAACTTCCCCAGCGCCTCGTTCTTCGGCAAGTATTTCAAGCGGCACTTGGGAATGAGCCCGCTGGAATACAGAAACAGCTAACCCCCTACCCCTTCACCGGCATGATGCAGGAGAGCGCTATGACCGTTACAGCCAGCATGGGCGTCAACAGTATTCCGTACACCGGATAGAGAATGCCCGCAGCTACCAGCACGCCTGCCAGATGAAAGGCCATTGTCCGGAAAAAGTTACGGCGCATCAGCCGGAGCGTATGGCGGGACAGGCCGAAGAGCCGGGGGAGCGACTGCAAATCGGCGGATTTCATCACTATCATAGCCTTGTCCGCCAGCCCATCACCGGCACTTGCACCCGCGGCAATACTTACATCGGCGGCAGCCAGCGCCTGTGCGTCGTTGACGCCGTCGCCCACCATAACCACCTTCTTCCCCTGCAAGCGGAGTTCGCGGATAAAAGCCTCCTTATCCTCCGGCTGGGCGTCGGACATGTAACGGATGATGCCCAACTTCCCCGCTATGGCCGAAGCGGTACGCTCACCGTCACCCGTCAGCATACAGATGTCCAGCCCCTGCCCCCTCAGCTCTTTGACTACCCCGGAAGCGGTCGCTTTCAGTCTGTCCTTGACGGCTATTATGGCAAGCAGCTCATCCTCACGCCCGAAGTAAACGATGCTGTTTCCCTCTGATTCATACTCCACCAGCATATCTCCCAGCACATCGGAAAGATAAGCCCGATAGTCTTTCAGCAGCTTATGGCTGCCCACCCAATATTCCGTACCGTTGCAGAGGGACTTCATCCCCTTGCCTTTCAGCACCCCGCAGCCGTCCAACGGTGCGGGAGTTATGCGTTCTTCGCGCAGGGCGGCGGTAATGGCTGCTGCCAGCGGGTCGGGCGAGTTCATTTCCGTAGCCAGCAATATCCGCTTGAAATCCTCTTCCTGATACTGCGCCCACAGCCAGGCGGTGACCGTAGGCTGCCCCTCGGTCAGCGTGCCGGTCTTGTCAAAGACCACTACATCGGCCTTGTCCAGCCGCTCCAGCGCCAGGGAGTCCTTTATCCGGATGTGCATATCGGCAGCCCTGCCTATGCCGCGCGTCAGGGCAAGCGGAGCGACCAGCCCCAGCGCACACGGGCAGGCGACGATAAAAACGGAAACGACCGCATAGAACGCATGCGGCACAGCAGTCATACCGCCCCAGAATATCCAGATAAAAAACACGGCAACCGCCGTTCCCGCCAGGACGGGAAAGAAAATCCGGGCTATGCGGTCTGCACCGTGCCGCTCTTCGGGCAGGAAGCGGAACACCTTGCCGGTGAGCCCCACCGCTACAACCAGCACCGCCACTTCGTAGTAGACATACGGGTGAAGCCCCACCCTGAGCCAATAGTCCGGAAAGAACGTATTGAACAGACTGAAAAGGAAAGCAACGGAAGCGCCGAAGGCAATCAGCGTATCCAGCCCGATGCGCCCCGCACAAAGCTGCTTCCGGGCGGCCGCATAGAAAGCGTTTCCCGGAAACAGCAGCACAAGGGCCGCCAGCGACATCTGTATTTCGTTGACATAGGGCACCTCACCGCCGAAGACGGAAAGCAGCGACAGCAATACGGCAAGCGCCCACGCGGCGGCGGCCTTCATCTTCAGGCAGCGGTACCGGCTGTTCCGCTCTTCCATCTCACGGTGTTCCATACTACCGGCATGTTCCGCGCCGTGCAGTTTCTGCGCAGAACATACGTTCTTCAATATATTGTTCATTCTATATAAACTTTAGGGGGTTGTTACTCTGAACTTAGTAAACAACCGGAACGGAGCGTTTGTTCAAATCCTCCTTCCCGCCCTGCCTGCGTGCAAGCTGTGGCGCGCATTGCGGAACGGGAATATCCGTCTTGTGAGGCGCACGGGCGGGGATTGCCGGAGATAGGAAGTTTTAACCGCCTGCCGGGATTATTTTTTTCCTTTTTATGCGTGGAGTTCACTAATAAGTTCTATATTTGTCGATAAAGTTTCCTGAATGAAATGTTGTTTTATAAACGAAATCCAATATGAAAAAACAAACTGTCAGCCTACTTGTCCTTCTGCTTGCGGCAAGCGGCTTTTTCTTTTCCTGTGGTAACACCATGAACAAAAACGCCGGAGCGCTGGAGTTCGACAGCATACAAGTGAACGAAACCGCCCATCTCTTCGGTGATACCGCCAAGCCGGCATGCAACCTTATCATTAACCTTGCGTACGCTTCCCAATCTTCGGACGAGAAGATGAAGGACAGCCTGAACACCTATTTCCTCTCCGCCTGCTTCGGCGAGAAGTACATGGGCATGACTCCCGAAGAAGCCGTAAAGAAGTACACCGAAAAGTACGTGGGCGACTACCGCAAAGACCTGGAACCGATGTACCGCAAAGACGAGCAGGACAAGGAGAATGCCGGAGAGATAGGGGCATGGTACTCCTACTATAAAGGCATCGAAAGCCATGTGCAACTGTACACCGGGCATCTGCTCGTTTACCGCATCGACTACAACGAATACACCGGCGGCGCACACGGCATCTATATGTCCACCTTCCTCAACCTCGACCTGCGCACACTCGCTCCCATCCGCCTGGACGACCTGTTTGCCGGCGACTACAAGGAGCAGCTCACCGACCTCCTTTGGAACCAGCTTATGGCGGACAACAAAGTAGCCACCCGCCAGGAACTGGAAGATATGGGATACGTCACCACCGGCGACCTCACGCCGACCGAGAACTTCTACCTGGGCAAGGACGGCATCACATTCTATTACAATGTCTACGACATCGCCCCCTACGTAATGGGCCCCGTAAAGATAACACTACCGTACGAAATGATGCAGCACCTGCTGAGCGACGAAACAATGGCGCTGAACGACGTGCGCAACCCATAACCCATAACTTTTATAACTCATAACACAACAATGGAACTTATCCTGAAATACTTTCCCGACCTGACAGAGGAGCAGAAAAGGCAGTTCGCCGCCCTCTACGACCTCTATACGGACTGGAACTCCAAAATAAACGTCATCTCGCGTAAAGACATTGAAAACCTGTACGAGCACCACGTGCTCCACTCCCTGGGCATAGCCAAGGTAATCCGCTTCAAGCCGGGTACGAAAGTCATGGACTTAGGCACGGGGGGCGGCTTTCCGGGCATCCCGCTGGCGATACTCTTTCCCGAAGTGCAGTTTCACCTGGTGGACAGCATCGGCAAGAAAGTGCGCGTGGCCACCGAGATAGCCGGCAGCATCGGACTGAAAAACGTAACCACCCGCCATGCACGCGCCGAAGAGGAGAAACAACTGTTCGACTTCGTGGTGAGCCGTGCCGTAATGCCCCTTACCGACTTGCTGAAAATAATCCGCAAGAATATCTCGCCCAAACAGCAGAACGCACTGCCCAACGGACTCATCTGCCTCAAAGGCGGAGAGCTGGAGAGAGAGACGATGCCCGTGAAGAACAAAACCACGATGTGGAACCTCAAGGAATTCTTCGGGGAAGAGTTCTTCGAGACCAAAAAGGTGGTGTACGTGGCAAACTGAACGAGCACTCCGGAAAGCTAATGTAGTACTTTAGAAAGCTGAAGTGGCACTCTGGAAAGCTAATGTAGCACTTTAGAAAATTAATGTAGCACTTTAGAAACCGTAACAAACAACATATCGAATTAAACGCCTATATATACGCCATGAAGATAAAGAGATTTGAATTTAACATGTTCCCGGAAAACTGCTACGTGCTGTGGGACGAAACCCTGGAAGCCGTAGTTATCGATCCCGGCTGTTTCTACGAAGAAGAGAAACAGGCTTTAAAGAACTTTATCATCAGCAACGGGCTGCAAGTGAAGCACCTGCTGAACACGCACCTGCACCTGGACCACATCTTCGGCAACCCCTTCATGCTGAAAGAATTCGGACTGAAAGCGGAAGCCAACCAGGCGGATGAGTTCTGGATTGACGAAGCACCCAAACAAAGCCGCATGTTCGGTTTCCAGTTGCCGGAACCGCCCGTGCCGCTGGGCACTTACCTGCACGACGGCGACATCATCACCTTCGGCCATACGGAGCTGGAAGCCATCCACGTGCCGGGACACTCGCCGGGCAGCCTGGTGTACTACTGCGCGGCAGAGCACTGCATGTTCTCCGGCGACGTACTATTCCAGGGCAGCATCGGCCGTGCCGACCTTGCCGGCGGCAACTTCGACGAACTGATAGAACACATATGCAGCCGCCTGTTCATACTGCCCAGCGAAACGGTTGTCTATCCGGGGCACGGAGCCCCCACAACCATCGGCACCGAAAAGGCGGAGAACCCGTTCTTCAGGTAAGCCTCCCCCCGTTCTCCGGATAAAAAAGCCCGCCGCAGAAAGCGCAGGACACCGGTCCGCCCCCTGCGGCGAAAACAATAAACTTCTAAATCATTACCGTTATGAAAAACGACCTATTGGCTAACCGCCACATCGGCATCAGCAAAAAGGACGAAGAGCAGATGCTCCGCAAAATCGGAGTGAGCAGCCTGGACGAGCTGATTGATAAAACCATCCCCGCGAATATCCGCCTCAAAGAACCGCTGGCACTGCCCGAAGCCATGACCGAATACGAGTTCGGACAGCACATCGCGGCACTGGCAGCCAAAAACAAACTCTACACCACTTACATCGGTATGGGGTGGTACAACACCGTGACGCCTGCCGTAATCCAGCGCAACGTGTTCGAGAACCCCGTTTGGTACACCTCCTATACGCCCTACCAGACCGAAGTGTCGCAAGGACGCCTGGAGGCCCTGCTGAACTTCCAGACCGCTGTATGCGACCTCACCGGCATGCCCCTTGCCAACTGCTCCCTGCTGGACGAGGCAACCGCCGCCGCCGAAGCCGTGACGATGATGTACGCCCTGCGTCCGCGCGATATGCAGAAGTCGGGAGCCAACGTGGTGTTCGTGGACGAAAGCGTATTCCCGCAGACACTTGCCGTTGTCACCACCCGCGCCATCCCGCAGGGCATCCAAATACGCACGGGCAAGTACGGCGAAACGGAACTCACGCCCGACACCTTTGCCTGCATAGTGCAGTATCCGAATGCCGGCGGAAACATAGAAGACTACCGCGCATTCGTGGAGAAAGCGCACGCCGCAGGCTGCAAAGTGGCGGTTGCCGCCGATATACTGAGCCTCGCCCTGCTCACCCCGCCGGGAGAATGGGGAGCGGACATCGTATTCGGAACCACCCAGCGGCTGGGTACGCCGATGTTCTACGGCGGCCCGTCGGCAGCTTATTTCGCCACACGCGACGAGTACAAGCGCAACATGCCGGGACGCATCATCGGCTGGTCCAAAGACAAATACGGAAAACTGTGCTACCGCATGGCGCTGCAAACCCGCGAACAGCACATCAAACGCGAGAAGGCCACTTCCAACATCTGTACCGCACAGGCATTGCTGGCCACGATGGCAGGCTTCTATGCCGTATACCACGGACCGGAAGGCATCCGCACCATTGCCGGACGCATCCACAGCATCGCCGCATTCCTGGAAAAGGAAATCAATAAATTAGGATACAGGCAGATGAACGCCCAATACTTCGACACGCTCCGCTTCGCCCTGCCCGACAATGTATCGGCACAGCAAGTGCGCACCGTTGCCCTGAGCAAGGAAGTGAACCTGCGCTACTTCAAGAACGGCGACGTGGGCATGAGCATTGACGAAACCACCGACCTCGCCGCAGTAAACGTACTGCTCTCCATTTTCGGCATCGCCGCCGGAAAGGACTATACCAAAGCCGCCGACATCCCCGAAAGTTGCACCATTGCGGAAGCGTTCCGCCGTCAGAGCGCGTACCTGACGCACGAGGTGTTCAACAAATACCACACGGAAACGGAGATGATGCGCTACATCAAGCGGCTGGACCGCAAGGACATCTCACTGGCACACTCCATGATTTCGCTCGGCTCGTGCACCATGAAGCTGAACGCCGCCGCGGAGATGCTGCCCCTCAGCCGTCCGGAATTCATGGGCATGCACCCGCTCGTTCCCGAAGACCAGGCGGAAGGCTACCGCGAGCTTATACACAACCTCAGCGAGGAACTGAAAGTGATAACCGGATTTGCCGGCGTAAGCCTGCAACCCAATTCCGGCGCTGCCGGAGAGTATGCGGGGCTGCGCGTAATCCGCGCCTATCAGGAGAGCATCGGGCAGGGACACCGCAACAAGGTGCTGATACCCGCTTCGGCGCACGGCACCAATCCGGCTTCCGCCGTCCAGGCCGGTTTCACCACCGTTACCTGCGCCTGCGACGAACAGGGCAACGTTGACATGGCCGACCTCCGCGCCAAAGCCGAAGAGAACAAGGACAGCCTTGCCGCGCTGATGATTACCTACCCCTCCACCCACGGCATCTTTGAAACGGAAATCGTGGAAATCTGCCAGATTATCCATGCCTGCGGTGCGCAGGTGTATATGGACGGCGCCAACATGAATGCACAGGTAGGGCTGACCAACCCCGGATTTATCGGCGCCGATGTATGCCACCTGAACCTGCACAAGACATTCGCGTCTCCTCACGGCGGCGGCGGACCGGGCGTAGGCCCTATCTGCGTGGCAGAGCATCTGGTTCCGTTCCTGCCGGGACACGGACTGTTCGGCAATGCCGCCAATGAAGTAGCGGCAGCACCCTTCGGCAGCGCGGGCATCCTGCCCATCACCTACGGCTACATCCGCATGATGGGTGCGGAAGGGCTGGCACGCGCCACCCAAACGGCCATCCTGAATGCCAACTACCTGGCTGCATGCTTCAAGGATACCTACGGCATCGTTTATCGCGGGGCAAACGGCTTTGTCGGCCACGAAATGATACTGGAGTGCCGCAAGGTGCACGAGGAAACGGGCATCAGCGAAAACGACATCGCCAAGCGCCTGATGGACTACGGCTATCATGCGCCTACCCTCTCCTTCCCCGTTCACGGCACGCTGATGATAGAGCCCACGGAGAGCGAAAGCCTTGCCGAACTGGATAACTTCGTACACGTAATGCTCGCCATCTGGCAGGAGATTCAGGAAGTGAAGAACGGCGAAGCGGACAAGAACGATAATGTGCTGGTAAATGCCCCGCATCCCGAATACGAAGTGGTGGCCGATACATGGGAGCACAGCTATACCCGGCAGAAAGCCGCCTATCCGATAGAAAGCGTACGCGACAACAAGTTCTGGGTGAACGTGGCACGGGTGGACAATACGTTGGGCGACCGCAAACTGCTGCCTACGTGCTACGGGTGCTTCGAATAGGGTAGTGAAAATATACCCGATGATTTTTTAGGCACGGATTACACGGAATTTCACGGATTTACTTGATTTTTTCTGTTTCTGCGAATTCTGTGTAATTCGTGAAATCCGTGTAATCTGCGTAATCTGCGTAATCTGCGAAACCTGTGAAATCCGTGTAATCCGTGCCTGAAAAAAATACATACCATTTGTTTCCTGGTTTATATATCCCCCCTGCTTTTATGCCACAAATAAATCTATGAGTACCACTCACAAAAGAAAAAGAAACGGTCTCTTCTACAGCAGAGGCGAAGAAACGGTCAACAGCCTGTCTCACGGCATGGGCATCTCGATGGCGGTCATTATCGGGGGATTCTTCCTGATGAAATGCTACCGGGCACAAGACCCGTGGGCGATACTCGGCATGTGGCTCTACCTGTTCGGTATGGGCGGTTCCTACCTGTCCTCCACCCTTTACCACTCCCTGAAGCACCATAACCCGTGGAAACGGCGGTTGCGCCATTGGGACCACGCGGCTATCTACTGGCACATTGCCGGAAGCTTCTCTCCCGTTACGCTGATTGCCTTGCGCGATGAAGGGCTATGGGGCTGGGGACTGTTCTGCTTTGTCTGGTTGTGCGCCGTTGCGGGCACTATCATCAGCTTCCGCAAAATGAAAGAACACAGCTATGTGGAAACGGTGTGCTACATCCTTATGGGGCTGTCCGTGCTGGTGGTGTTCAAGCAGCTTTTTGCCGTTGCGCCCGTATCCTGCTATTGGATTATCGGCGAAGGGATATGCTATATAAGCGGTGCGGCGTTGTATTCCATACGCAGCGTGCGCTATATGCACTCGGCTTTTCATTTCTTCGTACTGGCGGGGTCGGGCTGCCACCTTGTTGCCGTATGGTACATTCTGGCGGGGATATAAACAGGCTCTCCGCCTATACATGATACATGATACATGATACATGCACCGTCAGCGGATTACGGTTACCGTGCCTGCTGCCAGCTTCTTCTCTTTTATGGGAGCGTCCGCAGGGGCATAGCCCAAGGCGGCACAGCCGTACACACAGTGATTTTCGGGAATACCGAGGCGGGTGAGGAAAGCACGCACGTCGGGATCGTCGCAGGTCTGCCCCAATTGGTTAATCCAGCAAGAACCGATGCCCAAAGACTTGGCGGCAAGGAAAATATTCTGCAAGGCGCATGCGCAGTCCATAGGCGCCCACCAGCGGGTAGGCTCGTTGGAGACGATGACCAGCGTCGGAGCATGGTAATAGCAACAATAGGTTTCGCTATGTCCGCGCTCCTGCAAATGAGGGTCGTCGCTCTTGGCAAAAGCGCCTTTTATCTTTTCATTCAGTTCGGTCAGCACGGCGGCATCCTGGATGGCGGTGAAATGCCACGTCTGGAAGTTCATGCCGCTGGGGGCATACGCTGCCGCTTCCAGTATAAGGTTCAAATCTCCGGCGGAAACCTGCTGTTCCGTGTAAGTACGCACGCTGCGGCGCGACTTGATATTTTCCAATACTTCGTTGCTCATTGTTAGGATATATGTTTTTATGTAAGGAGAGTAAATGCGTTAAGTTTCAGTCTGCCGTTCCGCCCATACCGGCGCTAAACAGACGGTCAGCGCTTTACCAATCCTATCTTTACGTTCAGTTTAAAGTAATACACACCGTTCTCCCGCTCCAGGAAGCCGTATTTGTCCTTATCTACCGAACCCTTCTCGAAACGGGTGTTCCGGTAAAGGAAGTCGGCAAAAGTCTGCCGGTCGGACTTATGGTAGCAGAGCACCCCGCCGTCTCCATTGGTCAGCAGCATGCCTTCCACGGCAGAGTCCGTACCGTTGTAAATCTTTGCCGGACGCATGCCCGTTGCAAGCGCCAGCAGGAACTGTTTCATCTTGAATTCGTAGAAGCGGTGCTTGTTTATCAGTTCGTCCTTGATTTTCAGGGGATTCATCTCCTTAATGCGTTCCGTCAGTTCGGCAACACGGGTAATGCCGTCCAAGTGCATGATACGCACCATCTCGGCCAACATACGGGGGAAGTGGAGGTCTATCATCAGCAGGTTGCAGCGGAACACACGGTCGGCAACGTCGGAATACTTCAACACGCCGCCCAGACGCTCAATCATCATCATGCGTTCGGCAACTTCCATAGGCGATTCGGGCAAAGCGTTCACCTTGTTTACCGTGGGCACGGCAAACTTCACGCCGCTCTGCTCCAGCTTCAGATTGGCCGTGCGCCCGCCGTCCAGCAAAGGATTCATGCGGCTGAGACGACAACGGACGGTGAAGCCCGTGAGCGGAGCGTCCGCACTCCAGAAAGCTACGGAGAAGTCGGTACGGTCATCGGTTCTGGACTCCAAGTCGTAGATGTTCACAGCATCCAGAAAGGCTTCCAGCCCTTCGGAAACTTCCACCTCCTCGCCTTGCTCATTTCTGAGCAGATGGAGTATGATTTCCGCCGCATCGCCAAAGTCCGCACGGGGAAACGAAAGCGGCTCTTTTCCTGCCGATGCGGTAAACGTACCGTCCTTCTCCACCGTACCGCTGACAATGCGCACATCCTCTTCCCCGATATAATAGCGGCGCGTGCCGTCATGTTCCTCTCTCTGTATCAGCGCCACAGGCCAACACTTTCTATCATCTCTCTGCGCGTCCGGCGTTCCCGGAAAGACCTTCCCGTCCGCCAGCAGACGGAAGAAGGTATACAGTTCGCCCAGCTCGCGCTTGGTTGCTTCAAATGCCATATCAACTCGATTTTGATTAAATAAGTGTGCAAAGATAAGTAAATCCGTACAAAAGATGTGGAAAACCCGGAGACTTTACGCTTCCTCAAAACGTAAAGTCTCCACCTTCTCCAGACGCGCCCTCAACTTGGGCATTGCCGACTTGCGGATGCGGAGCGTCATGCGGCAGTCCATGTCGTACGACTGCTCCAGCATCTCCGGCTCCTCTTCCTTGACAATGCGCATCACATCGTTCATGAAAGGATACTCGAAAAGGACGGTCACCGTTTCGTCCACCGTCTTTTCAATGACGGTGGCGGCAGCGATAGCCTCGGCAGCGGCAGCCTTATAAGCCACTATCAGTCCACTGGTTCCCAGCTTTATGCCGCCGAAATAACGGACTACGACAATCAGGATGTCCGTCAGCCCGTTCGAGTTTATCTGCCCCAGGATGGGCTTTCCCGCCGTACCGGACGGTTCGCCGTTGTCATTGGCACGGAAATCCTTGCGCTCGTGCCCCAGCATATAGGCATAACACACGTGGCGGGCATCGTAGTATTTCTTCTGATAAGTTTCCAGATGCGCCTTTACTTCTTCAACCGTACGCACCGGCAAGGCAATAGCGATAAACTTGCTGCGCTTCTCGGTATAAATTCCCTCGGACGGGACGGCTATGGTTTTATACGTATCTTCGCTCATGCCGCAAAGATACTACACTTTTTGCTATCCGCCTTTTGATAGCCGGCAAAAAAAACTTTATCACGGCAGAAGAAAGAGCCGCTTTCACCCGATACGCCTCCTCACCAGTTGCAACAACGGCTTTGCCGCAATTATCAGTGTTACGGCAGTAAGTATCATCAGTACGCCGAGCATGATGCGCGGAGTGAGCTGCTCGCCAAACACCACTACGCCGAAGAACAGCGCCGTCACCGGTTCCAGCGCCCCCAATATGGCAGCCGGCGTGGAGCCGATGAGGTGGATGGAGAGCGTCATCAGCACCAACGAAATGATAGTGGGAAACAAAGCCAGCGAAAGGACATTTGCCCACAGCACCGGCGAAGGGACGGGCTGCAAAGCCGTGCAAAAGTCCAGACGCACCACATAGATGCTGATGCCGAAGAGCAAAGCATAGAAAGTGAGTTTCGCCGTAGGCAGCTCCTTGAGTGAAGAGCGGTTCACGCCGACGATGTATATGGCGTAGGTCAGCGAGGAGAGAATAACGAACAGTACGCCCAGCATGCTCAACGTCTTCCCGTCCCCACCCTCGTACAGCAGGGAGATGCCCGTAAACGCCAGCGCTATGGAGAACATCGTGATGAAGGAGACTTTCTCGTGGAAAAACACCGCCATGATGATGGCAACCAGCACCGGATAGACAAACAGGATGGTGGACGCAATGCCCGCATCCATGTAGTTATAGCTCTCGAAGAGAAAGAACGAGGAAAAAGAGAACAGCAGCCCCATTACCGCCAGCGGAAGTATATCCGTCTTCTTCAGCGCAAAGGACTGTTTCTTCACTTTCATCAGGATGCCCAGCATCACAACGGCGAAAAAGTAACGGTAAAAGAGGACGGAATCCACACTCATTCCCGCCCCGTACAAGGGCAATGCAAACAACGGGTTCATGCCGTAACTGGCAGCGGCAACGGCTCCGTAAGTAAATCCTTTAAGACGATTATTGGTCATGACAGTATCTCTTTCTGAAAAATCGGGCGCAAAGATACCGCTTTTATTGATACTTAGCCCAATGAAGAACTAAAAAGAATCCTGCACAACGCAAGCATGCCGCAAGGGAATTGTTCATGCCCCGTTCTTCATTTTATAATACAGCATACCCACCGCGTCTGCCAGCAGCCAACCGATGGGAATAGACCACCAGATGCCCGTTACCCCGACAGAAGGAATAGCCGCCAGTAGGTAGGAAAGCGCCACGCGAGTGCCCAGCGAAATCACCGTGAGCACTACCGACATCCCCGGCTTCCGGACAGCCCGGTAATAGCCGTAAAGCAGGAACAGAATGCCGATGCCGCAGTAAAACGCACCCTCTATGCGCAGGTACTCCACTCCGGTAGCAAGGATTTCCGTTTCGCCCGGATGAACGAAAATCAGCATCAGCGGTTCTGCAAAGACGAACACGAGCACGGAGACGATAATCGAAAAGATAACCGTAGTAAGCAAGGCGCTGCGGACACCCCGGCGGATACGCCCGTAACGTTTCGCCCCGAAGTTCTGCGCGATGAAAGTGGAAAAGGCGTTCCCGAACTCCTGCACGGGCATGTATGCAAAGGAGTCTATCTTGACGGCAGCGGCAAAGGCGGCCATGACTGCCGTGCCGAAGCTGTTGACCAGCCCCTGTATCATCAGGATGCCGAAATTCATGACCGACTGCTGCACACAGGTCAGTGTGGAGAAAGAGACTATCTCTTTCAGGCTGCCACGGTCGAAGCGCATGTCCCCGATATGCAGCCGCAGTTCCGGACGCTTCCTCCAGGTATAGAGCATTATTCCCGCAGAAGCGACTCCCTGTGCCATGACCGTGGCTATCGCAGCCCCCTCGATGCCCCAGTCCAGTTGCAGGATGAAAAACAGGTCGAGAACGATATTCAGTGCCACAGAGAGTGCCAGAAACCAGAGAGGAGTTACCGAATCTCCCACCGCACGCAGCATCGCCGCATAGAAATTATAGATAAACGTAAAGACAATGCCGCAAAAGATTATCCACAGGTAACCGCGCATCATGCCGTAAATGTCCTGCGGCACTTGCAGCAAACGGAGAATGGGGTCCAGCCATACGAATACCGCCATATTCAGCACGCACGTGACCGCCCCTATCAGTACGAACGACACGAAAATGCTGCGGCGCAGGGCTGAATGGTTTCCCGCACCGTAATGCAGCGAGAATACCGTGCCGCTGCCGATAGACAAACCGAGAAGGATGGAGATAAGGAAGACCATCAGCGTATATGCCGACCCTACCGCCGCCAGTGCATCTGCACCGATGCACTGCCCTACAATCAGCGTATCGGCTATGTTATAGCACTGTTGCAGCAACGAACCCGCCATCATAGGCAGGGTGAAACGCAACAACGTACCCGTTATGCCACCCCGGGTAAGGTCTCCGTTCCGTAACATGATTGTTCACACCCTCTCTCAGGCAATGCCCAACAACTTCACTTCGAATATCAGTGTGGAGAAAGCCGGAATAGGCCCGCTGGTACGTGTGCCGTATCCCACGGTGTACGGGATGTAGACCATCCAGTGGTCGCCCACACGCATCTGCTGCAAGGCTATCTGCCAGCCGTCGATTACTTCGTTCAGCCGGAAAGCTTCCGGACAGTTGCGCTTCCAGGAATTGTCAAACTCCCTGCCGTTAATGAGCGTTCCCTTGTAATGCACCGACACAATACTGTTTAATCGAGGAGTAGCGCTACTGCCCTGCCCGCTTTCCAGAATACGGTAAAGCACGCCGGCAGCCAACTCCTTTACGCCTTCTTCGGTACGCAGATTTTGCAGGAACTGTTCGTTCTTCAGTTTGTATTCTTCCTTTTTGCCCATATCGTTCTTTTGGTTTTAATAACTAATGCCGAATAACGGTATCTTATTTTGACGGCAAAGGTCGGCATTTTCCGTATACCGGAAAAGGGAATGGCAATATAAAATAGCGAAGGTGCATCAAACCCTGCCAAGTTTCCATGCACCTTCTTCGTATCCGTTCTTTAAAATGATATCTGAATCAGTCCAGTTTATGAATTACCAGTCCCGAACGCAGCTTCGGTTCGAACCAAGTGGTCTTGGGCGGCATGATATTGCCGGTATCGGCAATGTCCATCAACTGCTTCATGGACACAGGATAAAGCGCCAAAGCCACTTTCATCTCACCGCTGTCC
>OJSL01000995.1_pt1 | contig 24886 bp, 18 predicted proteins | sample 1599451 | NCBI WGS metagenome assembly OJSL01 (sample SAMN04168657, study PRJEB22393) | human gut metagenome | biome: human gut microbiome; feature: stool | host: Homo sapiens | collected 2014-03-20
GGCGACCACCGAGATCTACACTCTTTCCCTACACGACGCTCTTCCGATCTGCAGTGGGTGACGATAATATACTGGCAGGCAATGTCTGTCGGACAGACCTGGGTCCAGGGATTGTCCGTAATGAACGGGTCAAAAAGAATCGTCGTCACGTCATCGGAAAGTGTGAATGCGGAATGACCGTAGTAAGTGAATTTCATGATAGCCTCTGCTCCTTAAAGACGAATTAGTCTTTTTCTGTACTGTTCAAACTCCATTTCTTCCATTCTTCGAACCAGCTCTTGACGTGTTCCTGCGGGAGGGAGCCACAGAAGGTGTTCTTCAAGGTCTTGCGGAGTTCACCTTCTTTTTCGCCCAGGGGATAGACGTCCTTGTATTCGTCATAGACGTTCCAGAAGTCGCGCATGTGCAGGTTGGCGTAGGTTTCGCCGTAAATCTTGTAGCACGTGTCGCAGAGCGTGATGAAGACGGCTTCGTCGTTGTGCTGGTTGGCATCGTCGAGGCCGCAGCAGCGTGTATACAGTTTGATTTTGCTGCCGAAGAGCTGACGCAGGTAGTCGTAGACGTCGGAAACCATCTGGGGCTGCAGCTGCAGCAGCTTACAGCCGGGAGCGAAATACATGGGGTACTGGGCAATGTTGTCAAAGTTATCCATAATAATTGACACCTCTTTCTAAAATAAACAGAAACTTTACATTTCTATTAAATAATAACTATTATTTATAAGTATATCATAAAAAGGTCGGAAACGCAATGTTCCTCTTGTACTTCCTGCATAAATCCTGTACAATATCCCTTGGAGAGTGATATAAGTATGCATATCGTAATGGTAGAGCCGGAAATCCCCGGCAATACGGGCAATGTCGCCCGTTTATGCGCAGCCAATCATATTACGCTGCATTTGGTCAAGCCCCTGGGCTTTTCCATTGATGACAAGCATTTAAAACGGGCCGGTCTCGATTACTGGTCGCTCGTCGATGTCCAGATCCATGAGAATTTTCAGGAAGTCCTGGACAAATACAAGGATCATCGCTTTTTTTATTTGACGACGAAATCGGAACAGTGTTATGCCGATATCCAATTCCAATACGATGATATGCTCGTATTCGGGAAGGAAACGAAAGGCCTTCCGGAAGACCTCCTGAAAGCCAATCCGGAACGCTGCTTCCGCGTACCGATGGTCGAACAGGCGCGCAGCCTGAATTTGTCGAATACCGTCGCTATCGTATCGTATGAAGCGATGCGCCAGCTCGGTTTCCCGGGCATGGCCAAGAGCGGCATCGGTATCAAGAATCTTTAGCATTACAGAAATGATGAGGTGTAGAACGTGGAAATTTATGATAAAGCCCATGAGTTAGAGGCAGCTATCAAGGAATGTCAGGAATATAAGGATCTCGTCGCTGCCGGTCAGGAACTGGCCAAAGACGAAAAGACCAAGCATCTGGTCCGCGATTTCCTCATGCTCCAGGCCCAGCTGGCCTATGCCCAGTCTATGGGGGACAAACCGATCCGCAAGAAGATCGACCATCTCAACCAGATGGCAGAGTTCATTAAAAACAATCAGACCGCTGTGGAATATTTGAACCATTATAATAAATGGCAGTCCATGGCTGGCGAAGTGTTCCAGATTATTCAAAATGCAATGGCAGAAGGAATGAGCATCCTTGATCAATAAATATGCACTGACGACTTTCGTCTCCGAATTAAGTATCTCCGTTCCCATGGAACGGATCCTGCTGGACGAACCGATGAGCGAACACACGACCTTTGCCGTCGGCGGTCCGGCTGACGTCCTGATCTTGCCGGAATCGGTCAAGGAAATGTCGCTGGCCATCCGGGCAGCCCGGCGGCTGGACCTGCCGGTCACCGTCCTCGGCGGCGGCTCGAACGTCCTCGTCCGCGACGGGCGTATCCGCGGCGTCGTCATCCAGCTGAACACGATGAAGAAAGTATTGGCTTGCCACGACCGGAAGATCATGGCCAGTGCCGGTTTCATGCTGAAGGACGTCTGTCAGTTCGCCCAGGAAAACAGCCTGACAGGCATCGAATTCGCCTGCGGTATCCCTGGGACCTTGGGCGGTGCCGTCTTCATGAACGCCGGGGCCTACGACGGGGAAATGAGCCACGTCGTATCGCGGGTCCGCACGGTCAACAGTACGGGCGGCGTCCATACGTATGATGCACCGAACCTGGGCTTTTCTTATCGCCAGAGCCGTTTCCAGAAATCCAAGGAATTCGTCGTCGAAGTCGAATTGACCCTGCGCAGCGGCGACCCCAAGGAAATCCAGGCCCGCATGGATGACCTCATGAACCGCCGCCGCAGCAAGCAGCCTTTGGAAATGCACAGCGCCGGCAGTACCTTCAAGCGGCCGCCGGGATACTATGCCGGGACCCTCATCGACCAGACGGGCCTCAAAGGCCTCTCCTGCGGCGATGCCCAGGTCTCGATGAAACACGCCGGCTTCGTCGTCAACACGGGGCACGCATCGGCCCGGGATGTCCTCAACGTCATCCACGAAGTCCAGAAACGCGTCGAAAAGGCTCACGGTGTCCACCTGGAACCGGAAGTCCGCATCATCGGCGAAGACTAAAAATTTAACTCCATCCACTAGTATGGAGTTTGTAGGGGCCGCCCGTGGGCGGCCCGTTAGGGATTTGGGTGATTCTTCTAGCAAACTGGCTGGGAAATCGTACATATTTTGGAGCGGGCGCCCCGCGTGGTGCCCCTACAGAAAAAGGGGCTGTCGCATTAAGCCATTTTGGCTTCGTGCGACAGCTCTTTTTTTCTTTCTTGCAATATGCGAAGGACCTAAAAGAGCGGCGAAGTGCCAACTGCGGTCTGCGAACTGCCTCATATCCATATTGTTTTCTCATAGGAATCATGCTATGATGATATTAGAAAGATACGTGATACGATTTACGTTATGATACCTATTTATAGGAGAAAGCAGGGATAATTATGGATAAAAATGCTATGTGGAACAAGATGATCGGCATCATCAAGCAGGATGTGACGCCGGCGACGGGCTGTACGGAACCGATTGCCCTGGCTTATGCGGCGGCGACGGCGGCCCGGGAATTGGGCGAAGCCGTGCGCTTCGTCGATGCCCGCGTGTCGGCGAATCTGATGAAGAACGGCATGGGCGTCACCGTACCGGGCACGGGGACGCCGGGGCTCTATATTGCCGCTGCCGTCGGCGCCCTCGGCGGGGACGCCGGAGCGGGATTACAGGTCCTGAAGGCCTTGACGCCAGACGTCGTCGCCTTGGGCAAACAGTACGTCGCCGATGGTAAAGTCACTGTGTCCGTCCGGGAAGATACGCCTCATGTCCTCTATGCCGAAGCCGTCGTCTATGGCGAAAACCACCGCGTCCGCGTCGTCATCACCGACGACCATACGAACATCGTCTTCGTGGAAAAGGATGGCCAGGTCCTCTTGGACCAGCGGACGGAAGCGGGGAGCGGGGAAGACCCGAAAATCGCTTTTCTCCATACGCTGACCCTGGCGGATATCGTCGATTTTGCCGAACACGTGCCGCTGGCCGACATCGCCTTCCTGCAGGAGGCGGAACGGCTCAACGACCAGCTGTCGCAGGAGGGCCTGACGGGGAAATATGGCCTGAAGATCGGCTATACCTTGCAGCAGATGGTCGATAAAGACTTATTGTCCGATGATTTGTCCCATCGCATCCAGATCCGCACGGTCGCCGCTTCCGATGCCCGTATGGGCGGGGCGGCTTTCCCGGCTATGACCAATTCCGGTTCCGGCAATCAGGGCATCGCCGCGACAGAACCCGTGACGGTCGTCGCCGATTCGCTCGGTGTCACGCCGGAACGGCGGCTGCGGGCGCTGGCCTTGTCCAGCATGGTCGCCATTTATGCCCACGGCTATCTGCCGAAATTATCGGCTTTCTGTGCTACCGTCACGGCTTCCATGGGGGCGGCTGCCGGCATGGCCTGGCTGCTGGCCGAAAAGGACCCGCTGCAGGTCATCGAAAAGGCCCTGGCCACCATGTCCGGGTCCATCGTCGGCATGGTCTGCGACGGCGCGGCCAACAGCTGTTCCATGAAGGTGTCGGCGTCGGTCCATGCGGCCTATGAAGCGGTCCTCCTGGCCCTCAATGACGTGCGCGTCCAGGGTACGGACGGCTTAGTGGCCAATGCAGCCGAAGAATGTCTGAAGAACGTCGGCCTCCTGGCTTCCCGCGGGATGCAGCAGACAGACGATGAAATCTTAAAGATCATGCTCCAGAAGAATAAAGCTTAGGCAGAAACTATCTGATATTTTACCGCCTGTTGACAATAAATTCAGCAGGCGGCTTTGCATTTCTAAGCAATCCATGCTATACTAACCTAGTTATATACAATCTAATATTTGTTAATGAGAGAGAGGACATTAGATGGAACGCAAAGATATTCGTAATATTGCAATTATTGCCCACGTCGACCATGGCAAAACGACACTGGTCGATGCCATGCTCAAACAGAGCCATGTTTTCCGTTCTAACGAAAAAGTCGAAGAACGTGTCATGGACTCTGGGGATATTGAACGTGAACGCGGCATTACAATCTTGTCCAAAAATACATCTGTCATGCACGAAGGCGTCAAGATCAACATCGTCGACACCCCGGGGCATGCTGACTTCGGCGGCGAAGTAGAACGTGTACTGAACATGGTAGACGGCGTACTGCTCCTCGTCGATGCTTTTGAAGGCCCGATGCCGCAGACGAAATACGTTCTGCGCAAGGCTTTGGAACAGAAATTGAAACCGATCGTCGTCATCAACAAGATCGACAAACCCGGTGCCCGTGTCGCTGAAGTCGAAGACGAAGTACTCGAATTGTTCATGGAACTCGACGCTACGGACGAACAGCTCGATTTCCCTGTCGTCTATGCAAACGGCCGTGACGGCATTGCTAAATACTCCATGGATGACGACAGCGACAACCTCGAACCGTTGTTCAAGACCATCATCAAATACTGCCCGTGCCCGAAAGGCGACGCTGAAGGCCCGCTGCAGTTCATGGTCACGACCTTGGACTACGATGATTATGTCGGTAAAATCGCTATCGGCCGTATTGTCCGCGGCAAGATGTATCCGAACCAGGCTGTCGTCGTCACTGACGGCGAAAGCCAGCGCAAAGCTAAGATTGGCCGCGTCTATACCTATGAAGGCCTGAAACGTGTCGAACAGGATGAAGCCGCTATGGGCGAAATCGCCTGCATCGTCGGCATCCCGGACCTCAAGATCGGCGAAACCGTTACGGACCCGCAGAACCCGGAAGCTTTGCCGAAAATCAACATCGACGAACCGACGCTGTCCATGATTTTCTACGTCAACGACAGCCCCTTTGCCGGCCAGGAAGGGGAATACGTCACCAGCCGTCACCTCCGCGACCGCCTGTTCCGCGAAGTCCAGACCAACGTATCCCTGCGCGTCGAAGAAACCGACAGTGCCGATGCCTTCAAAGTATCGGGCCGTGGCGAACTCCACATCGCTGTCCTCATCGAAGAAATGCGCCGTCAGGGTTATGAACTCCAGATCGGCAAACCGAGCGTCATCACCAAGGAAATCAACGGCCAGAAATGCGAACCGCTGGAAGCCCTCACCATCGACGTTCCGCCTGAATTCATGGGCGCTGTCATGGAAAAACTCGGTACCCGTAAAGCCGAAATGGTCAACATGACCGATATTTCCGGCTACACCCGCCTGGAATTCATCATTCCGGCCCGCGGCCTCATCGGCTTCCGCAGCGAATTCCTCACCGCTACCAAGGGCAATGGCATCATGTACCACGTCTTCCACGGCTATGCTCCCTGGAAAGGCGAAATCCCGGGCCGTACCCGCGGCAGCTTAGTTGCCTTTGAATCGGGCACGACGACAAGCTATGGCATCTTCAACTTGCAGGACCGCGGCACGATGTTCATCAAACCGGGTGAAGAAATCTATCTTGGCCAGGTCGTCGGCGAAAGCAACCGCGACGTCGACATCGACGTCAACCCGTGCAAGAAGAAACACTTGACCAACACCCGTTCCTCCGCATCGGACGAAGCACTCCGCCTCACGCCGCCGCAGGAAATGGGCTTGGAAAAATCCCTGGAATGGATCAACGACGACGAACTCGTAGAAGTTACGCCGAAGAGCATCCGTATCCGTAAAGCCATCCTCGACAAACACGATCGTAAAAAAGCAATGCGCCGTGCGCAGCAGTAAGCTTTTTACTAAAAACTATAAACTGCAAACTTAATACTCAAAAAGAGGGTCTGTCGCACGTAATCGTGCACAGGCTCTTTTTCTGTATGCAAAAATATCATAGCTTTATGGTCATTTTTCAGGGACTGTTTGCTCGGACTCAGAAGCGGCTTTGCCGTAATAGACTCTGAAAATCAGGCGCAGGAGCGCCCAAAGGCTCCCCTTCATAGGAGAGCTGGCCGCCAACGGCGGTCTGAGGGGTTCTTCGGAAGAGGTTGGCATCGGCCACCTGGCCCCTGGCGGGTTCGCGTGCTCCACTCCTCTTGCCGAGAGTGCCATTTGCTGGCGTGCTGAAACTCGCTGCGCTCAAACAAAGCAGCACGCCGGACGCAAATAGCACGCACGGCATCCGGCACGGCCTACCCGGACCGTGCCGGACCGAGGACGTTCCCGCAATGTCACCCACCAGGGGCCAGGCAGCCGTATCCATTAGGGCTGAACAAAAAATCTGAAAAAAACAAATCCGGCTGTCTTCATGCGACAGCCTCTTTTTTTGATGCTTGAATAGTAAATACTTCGTCAGTTGTGATATACTTATTTATAGTAAGTTAATATCACTTATAGTGAGTAAGAATGTATGTAAGGAGATGAATGTCATGAATTTATCTAATACTGCCAAAGTAATCAAGGAATCTGAGACAAGAAAACTTCTTACCAGCAAAGGAAATCAAGAAATAAAAGAAAAAATCCGTAAGGCCTCTCATCTCATGTTTCAACGCAATGAAAAAGCCTATAGGGACTTAGAAAATCGATGAAACACGAGCAAATATTGATAGAAATTATCCTAGAAGATGTACTTGTTATAGAAAAAACGCACTGATAAGTTCCATGAATGGCTTATCAGTGCGTTTTTGATTTGGCGGAGCGGGTGGGATTCGAACCCACGAGACCTTTCGGCCTAACTGATTTCGAGTCAGCCCCGTTATGACCACTTCGATACCGCTCCATAAGGTACTTTACTAGTATAGCATGGTATGCGCTATCCGTCAAGTTTTTTTGCATATTTATTTTTGACAGTTGGTTTACAAAGAAAATGTTGACTTAGAGTGTACTTCAGGTGGTACAATGAAAGTATCTTATTGTTAGGGGGTAAAAATATGGAAAAAGCCAAGGTATATTTCACGGACTTCCGCTGCCGTCCGGGGAAAAATAATTTACAGAAACTGCAGAAGCTCTGCAAGAAGGCTGGTATTGAAAATATCAATTTTGAAGGAAAATTCGTCGCCATCAAGATGCATTTTGGGGAATTAGGCTGTCTGGCTTCGCTGCGCCCGCAGTACGTCAAAGCCGTGGCCGATTTGGTCAAGGAATTAGGCGGCCGGCCGTTCCTGACGGACTGCAATACGCTCTATCCGGGCAGTCGTAAGCACGCTTTGGAACACATGGATTGTGCCAACCTCAACGGTTATAATACGGTCACTACGGGCTGTCAGATCATCATCGGCGACGGCCTGCGCGGCACCGATGAAATCGAAGTGCCGGTCAAGAACGGCGAATACGTCGAAAAAGCGAAAATCGGCCGGGCCATCATGGATGCCGACGTTTTCATCAGCCTGGCTCACTTCAAGGGCCATGAAATGACGGGCTTTGGCGGCGCCATCAAGAATATTGGCATGGGTTGCGGCAGCCGCGCCGGCAAGATGGAACAGCATTCGTCGGGCAAACCGAAAGTTGACGAAAGCAAGTGCAAGAACTGTCATCGCTGCGCTCAGGAATGCGGTTCTGACGCCATCACTTATGAAGATAACGTCGCCCACATCCACGAAGACTTGTGCAAGGGCTGCGGCCGCTGCATCGGCGCCTGTGCTTTTGATGCCATTCAGACTGTCGAATGGGATGCCAATGAAAAACTGGACCGCAAGATGGCCGAATACGCCCAGGCCGTCTGCCAGGACCGCCCGTGCTTCCACATCAACCTGGTCATGGACATTTCGCCGAACTGCGACTGCCATGCCGAAAACGATGCACCTATCCTGCCGGACATCGGCATGTTCGCTTCCTTCGACCCGGTCGCTCTCGACCAGGCTTGTGCCGATGCCTGCATGAAAGCCGCTCCTATGCCCAACAGCCAGTTGTCGGATAACCTGGCTAAACCCGATTGGCAGCACCATCACGATCACTTCCTCGACAGCAATCCTAATGTCGACTGGAAGACGACCCTGGAACACGCTGAAAAAATCGGCTTAGGCACACGGGAATACGAACTCGTCCGCGTCCGCTGATTAAAGCTAACTACTAAAGTTTGAGTTAAAATCTATGATTACTATTATAGCAAGTATATTGCTATAGTGTAATTCCATAAAGGATAAATGTATATTCACGATTCGCCTTTTAGACAGTGGAGTCTATAAATACGCAGGAACTAAACCGGAAGGGGCGCCGGTTTGGTTCCTGCGTTTTTTTATGTGAAGATATACTTCTTAAGAATACGTTACCAAGCTGAAACAGGCCGGTATCCTGACGGGTTATCCCGATGGGAACTTCGACGGCGACCGCATGATGACGCGTTATGAATTTGCTGCCATCGTGTACCGGGCCATCATGGCCGGTGCCGCTTCCAACCCGGCTTTGAGCCAGGACGGCACGCTGGATAAATTAGCGAAAGAATTCTCGCCGGAAATGAAACACATCCGCATCGATACGATTGCCAAAGATAAGAATGGCAAACCGACGATCGAACGAGTCCGCGTCATTCCCGAAGCAAAACAGTAGAGGAGGGGAGTATCATCGCACAGATAGGATTGTCTTTTCGTATCGATTCAGACCTCAAAAAGGAGTTTGAAGCATTTTGCGATGCTGCCGGCATCAGCATGACGGCAGCCATCCATTTGTTCATCAAGACAACCGTCCGGGAACAACGGATTCCCTTTGAAATAAAGGCTTCGAGCAAAAAATAGAATCGAGAGAGTAAGGAGAAAGGGCTTGTCGCACGGCGACAAGTCCTTTCAAGCTGTTAGCAGCTAGGGGTCAGGAGTTAGCAGATATCGTTCGTCATAAATCCCGGCTGGGCACAGGATTCACAGCGGCCTGCGAACTGCGACCGGCGGCCTGCGGGCCACGAGCCCCTAAAAAGCCCTTCACAGGGGCGGCCTATATATGGTATTATATACTGTAAACCCTAAATTATGATTTTTGTGAAAAACGGAGAGAATACATGGATTTTCAGAGCAATCGATTTTATCATATTATTTCTTATGGCTGTCAGGCGAATATGTCTGACAGTGAGCATTATGCCGGTCAGTTGGAGGAGCTGGGCTATCACAATACGGAAGATTTGGATACAGCCGATGTCATCCTCATCAATACGTGTTGTGTCCGCGAAACGGCGGAAGACAAGACGCTGGGGAAAATCGGCGAACTCAAGCATTTGAAGAAGCAGAACCCCGATTTGATCATTGCCGTCACGGGCTGCATGGCCCAGGAATGGCAGGATAAGCTCTTCAAGCGGGCGCCGCACATCGATTTGGTCATCGGTACGCACAATATCCACAAGCTCATCGAGCTCATCCGGGAACGGCGCAGCAAGGCCGACCATTATATGGCTGCCGACATGACCCTGCCGGCTTTCCATGATATGCCGGTCAAGCGCTTCCAGAAATTCTTTGCCTGGATCCCCATCATGAACGGCTGCAACAAGTTCTGCACGTACTGTATCGTGCCTTATGTCCGGGGCCGTGAAGTGAGCCGTCCCATCGACGCCATTGTCGAAGAAATCAAGAAGGTCGCTGCTGAAGGCTACAAGGAAATCACCCTTCTCGGCCAGAATGTCAATTCCTATGGCCTGGACCTCAAGGACGGCACGGATTTCTCCAAGCTCGTCGCCGCTGTCGACGATATCGACGGCATCGAACGGGTCCGGTACATGACCAGCCACCCCAAGGATATGACTTTTGCCATGATCGACGCCATTGCCGACAGCAAAAAGGTCGTCAACCACATGCATCTGCCCATCCAGTGCGGTTCTGACGAGCTCTTGAAGAAGATGAACCGCGGCTACACGGTGGAACATTACCTGGAACTCGTCGACTATGCCCGCAAGCGCATGCCCGACCTGGTCCTGACGACGGACATCATCGTCGGCTTCCCAGGCGAAACGGAGGCCATGTTCGAAGATACGCTGAACCTGCTCAAGCGCGTCCAGTACGACATGGCCTATACCTTCATCTATTCGCCGCGGACGGGGACGCCGGCGGCCAAGATGGAAGACCAGATCCCGCAGGAAGAAAAGAGCCGCCGTCTGCAGCGGCTCATGGATGTGCAGAACGTCTATAGTTTAGCAAAAAATAAAGAAATGGAAGACCACGTCTATGACGTCATCGTTGAAGGGCCGACCAAGAACGATGCCAACTACTGGTTCGGCCGGACGACGGGCAACAAGATGATCATCTGGGAAAATGACGGTTCCGTCGCCATCGGCGATACCGTGCCGGTCCAGGTCGACAAAGGCCAGACGTGGGTCCTCAAAGGTCACTTAGTGCACTAAAGGAAGGTGAGACTTTGGCAGGAAAAAAATTAACGCCTATGATGCAGCAGTACATGGAAGTCAAAGAGCAGTGCCAGGATAAGATTCTCTTTTTCCGCCTCGGCGATTTCTATGAAATGTTTTTTGACGATGCCCTGACGGCGTCGCGCGAACTCGACCTGACCCTGACCGGCCGGGCTGGCGGCAATAAAGAGAAGGTCCCCATGTGCGGCGTACCTTTCCATTCGGCCGACACCTATATCGAACGGCTGGTCCACAAAGGCTATAAAGTCGCTATCTGTGAACAGATGGAAGACCCGAAGCTGGCCAAGGGGCTGGTCAAGCGCAAGATCATCAAGGTCATCACTCCGGGGACGATTACCCTGGAGAATGCCGTGGCGTCGAAGAAGAACAATTACATCGGCTGCCTGACCGAAAGCGATGCCATCCTTTCCATCGCCCTCATGGACGTCACGACGGGCGAATGTTTGTGGGCCGACTGTGCGGCGTCGGTCATGGAAGATTCCCTGTTCGACATCCTGGCCGTCTACGAACCGAGTGAGCTCATTTACGCCCACATGGGGAAGGATATGGATGCCGTCCGCGAATACCTGCGCAGCCACCTGGCCCAGTGTACGGTTACGGAATTTCCTGCCGATGACAGTGTCGATTACCGGGAACAGGCCCGGTCCTATTTCCCGCCGGAAGACTTTGCCGCTGCCTCGGTGGCCGGCGAGTGTATCGGCATGCTCCTGGCCTATGTCAGTGACGTCATGCAGTCCGATATTTCCCACATCAATTCGCTGGAACATATCGATAATGAACGGCGTCTGGTCGTCGATGCGGCCAGCCTGCGCCACCTGGAAATCACGCAGAACGTCCGCGACGGCGGCCGCCGGGGGACGCTCCTCGATGTCCTGGACAAGACTAAGACGGCTATGGGCGGCCGGCTCCTGCGCAAGTGGCTGGAAGCGCCGCTCATCCGCATTGCCGACATTACGCGCCGCCAGGATGCCGTCGAAGATTTCGTCCTCCACGAAATCATGCGCCAGGACACGGCAGACGTGCTGGACCGGATTTACGATTTTGAACGCATCCTGACCCGCATCGAAACGGGGACCGTGAGCCCCAAGGACCTGGTAGCCCTGCGGGAATCGCTGGCCGTCATCCCGCAGCTGAAACAGGTCCTGTCCGGTGCCAGTGCCGACCTCCTGCACAGCCTCAATGACCGCTTGCAGACTCATGACGACGTCTATGACCTGCTCTGCCGGGGCATCAAGGACGAACCGGGCCTGGTCATCCGCAACGGCGGCGTCATCCGCGACGGCTTTTCGCCGGAACTCGATGAAATCCGCTCCATTGCGGCCAACAGTCATGCCTTTTTGCAGGAACTGGAAGAGAAGGAACGGGAAAAGACGGGCATCAAGATGAAAATCGGCTATACTAAGGTCTTTGGCTATTACTTCGAGATTTCCCATGCCAATACCAAGCCCATCCCCGATTACTACGTGCGCAAGCAGACGTTGGTCAATGCCGAACGCTACATCACGCCGGAATTGAAGGAATTTGAAGTCAAAGTCCTGACCAGCCAGGAACGGATGCTGGCGCTGGAATACAAGCTCTTCGGCGATATCCGCCGCCAGATCCAGGGCCATATCCCGGCCATGCAGGAAACGGCCCGGGCCATTGCCTGCATCGACTGCCTGTACAGCCTGGCCTGCGCGGCCTATGACAACCGCTACGTCCGTCCCAGCCTCAATACCAAGGCGACGATTTCCATTAAGGACGGCCGCCATCCCATTATTGAAAAGTATTTGAAAGACGAATTGTTCGTGCCTAACGACGTCACCTTGAACCATGAAGACCATGAAATCCTGGTCATCACCGGCCCCAACATGGCCGGCAAGTCGACGTATATGCGCCAGGTCGCCGTGCTGGTCCTCATGGCCCAGGCCGGCTCCTTCATTCCCGCCAAAGAAGGGTCTATCTGCCCGGTGGACCGCATTTTTACCCGTATCGGTGCCAGCGACGACATCCTCACCGGCCAGAGTACGTTCATGATGGAAATGAAGGAAGTGTCGTACATCCTGAAACACGCCACCAGCCGCAGCCTGCTCATCCTCGATGAAATCGGCCGCGGCACGAGTACCTTCGACGGCATGTCCATCGCCCGGGCTGTCATCGAATACTGCCTGAAGCACATCCACGCCCTGACGCTGTTTGCGACGCACTACCATGAGCTCATCGCCATGGCTGACGATTCGCCGAAAATTAAGAATTATACCGTCGCCGTCAAGGAACGGGGCAAGAACATCAAGTTCCTGCGGCGCATCATTCCCGGCGGGGCCGACCGCAGCTATGGCCTGCACGTCGCCCGTCTGGCCGGGCTGCCCGAAAGCCTGCTCAAGCGGGCCGACGTCATCTTGGAAGACTTGGAAAAGAACGGCGGAGCACCCGTCCCGGCCAAGGCGCCTGTGAATCCGGCGCCGTCACCCATGGGAGACAGCCTCTTTTCCAGTCCCGTCATCGACAAGTTGCTCAGCGTCGATGTCAGCAGTATGACGCCGATTGAAGCGATTTCTTTCTTATATAATCTGCAAAAAGATGCCAAAGAAGGAAGTGGGATCCAGTGAGTTCAATCATTCATGTCTTAGATGAAGCAACGCGCAATAAGATTGCTGCCGGCGAAGTCGTCGAACGGCCGGCATCGTGCATCAAAGAACTCGTAGAAAATGCCATCGATGCCGGTGCCCATGCCATTGAAGTGGAAATCGCCGACGGCGGCCAGTCCTATATGCGGGTCACTGACGACGGCTGCGGCATGAGTCCGGAAGATGCCCATAAGTGCATCATCCGCCACGGTACGAGCAAGATCAGTTCCGTCGAAGATATTTTTGCCATTACGTCTTTAGGCTTCCGCGGCGAAGCCGTGCCCAGTATCGCCGCCGTATCGCACATGCAGATCACGACGCGCCAGGCCAGCGATGACTTTGCGACGCACCTCATCCTCGACGGGGGCGAAATCACGGCAGAAGACCAGGCCGGCGCACCGGTCGGGACGACGATGGAAGTGAGCGACCTCTTTTACAATACGCCGGCGCGGCGCAAGTTCCTCAAGAGCGAACGGACGGAAAGTTCGAAAATCTCTGAAATGGTGACCAAACTGGCCCTGGCCAATCCGGCCATTGCCTTTACTTTTACCAATAACGGCCGGACGACAATGAAGACCGGCGGCACCGGCGATTTGCGGGAAACCGTTGCCAATATCTACGGCGCCAACGTCGCCCGCGATGTCTTTGCCGTCACTGCCGACCAGGACGGTATCAGCCTGGAAGGCTATGTAGGCAAGCCGTCGGTCTTAAAGAGCAACCGCAACTGGCAGACGTGCATCGTCAATCACCGCATCGTCCATAATCCCTTGATGTTCAAGGCCATTGACAATGCCTATCATGCCATGCTGCCGAAATCGGGCTATCCCTTTGCCATGCTCCACCTCCACGTCGACCCGGCGACGATTGACGTCAACGTCCATCCGGCTAAGACGGAAATCAAATTCTCTGATGAACAAGCCGTCTACCGCGCCATCTACCACAGCATCGTCACGGCCCTGGTGGCCCAGGAAAAGCCCGAAGCCATCGCCAAGACCATCGGTGATGCTGTAGGGGCCGTCCCAGAGGGCGGCCCGCAGCAAGTCCATGTAGGGGCGCCCACGTGGGGCGCCCGCTCGCAGGAGAGTGGCCAGGCAACCTCCGTAGGGGCCGTCCCAAAGGGCGGCCCGCAATGGGAAAAGGCAACCTCTCAGTCCGCTACGCGGACAGCTCCCCTATCAGGGGAGCCTCTTGCGGATGGTTCTTCCTTGTTTTCCCAGGCTTTGGCCCAGCATGGCCAGGGCGGCCCGTCGGAAGCGACGTCGGTCGTTTCCGAGGCGTCAGCGCCTAAAATCGTCTTTGACGGCGATGACGACGTCTTCATTCCCTTAGGGGAAGTGGCGGACTGCTTCATCATTGCCAAGAAGGGTCAGGATTTATACATCGTCGATCAGCACGCGGCTCATGAACGGATCCGCTACGATACGTTCTGCAAGCGTGTCGAACGGATGCCGAGCCAGCAGTTGCTGACGCCGGAGTTCGTCGAAGTCGACAACGAGGATATGACGCTCTTATTGGAACGGCAGGATGTCTTCAACGACCTGGGCTATACCTATTCCGAAGCCGGGCCGACGACGCTGCGCGTCGAAGAAGTGCCCTGCGATTTGCAGACCAGCGATATTGCCGATTCTTTAAAGGATATCTGCCTGCTCCTGCATGACCAGAAGGAACCGGATAAAGCCATGGTCCGCCATCGTTCGCTGGCCTATCTGTCCTGCCACGGTGCCGTCAAGGCCGGAGACAGCCTCAATATCCGCCAGATGAAGCAGCTCCTGGATGATTTGTTCCATACGGAAAAACCCTACGTCTGCCCTCATGGCCGGCCGACGATCATCCGCTTTACGCCAAAAGAATTAGCGCACTTATTTAAACGGACATGACTCATATGATTTACGTCGTGCCTTCATTGAAGGCCAAAGAAAAATTACAATGTGAAGGGAAAGCCTGGGCCGAAAGCCAGGGCTTTGCCTATGTGCCGCGGGGAAAGCGGACCATACAGGATTTGATGGATGAATACGGCGAGGATTTCCTCGTCTATTCCTCACGGGGGCCTCAGATAGACCGCCCGGAAGGCAGCCATTTCTTCAGCCTCAACATGGCTGAACTGCGCATCCAGAACCTGCGGAAAGGCCAGCGCGACCATCTCCTGGAATCCCTGATGGGGGTGAAGGAGTACGACCTGCGGCCTGCAGCGGCACAGCCGCCCATTTCCGTCCTCGATTGTACCTGTGGTTTTGGCGCCGATGCGGCCGTCGCCTCTTTCGGTCTGCCGGCTGGCTCCCGCGTCGATGCCCTGGAAGTATCGCCTTTGCTGGAAGCCGTTACGGCCTGGGGCTTTTCCCACTTTGTCCATAAGAAAGACGACGTCACGGCGGCGCTGCGCCGGATTTCCCTGCGCTGTGGCGACTATCGCGATTATCTCTTATCCGATGACGGGCCTGTGTACGACGTCCTCTATTTCGACCCCATGTTCCAGCGGCCTGTCGAGGCGAGCTGCCAGTTCCAGCCCGTCCGGGCCATCATGGAACACGGCGGTCTGACGCGGGACCTCATCGAACGGGCGCTGCAGAAAGCCCGGCGCCGGGTGGTCATCAAAGAACGGGATTTCCGCCAGCTCTGCCGCGATTTCCCGGATGTTGCCTTATATGGCGGCAAATACAGCCGCATTGGCTATGCCGTATTGGAGTGTGATTCATGGAAAAAGTAATTGCCATCATCGGTCCGACGGCGGTCGGCAAGACGGCCCTCAGTTTTGCCCTGGCCGAACACTACGGGACCGACCTCATTTCCGGCGACGCCTACCAGATTTACCGCCATATGGATATCGGTACGGCCAAGCCGACGGCGGACGAACTGGCCCGCTATCACCATTATCTCATCGATATTGCTGAGCCCGACGAACCCTATTCGGCAGCCCGCTTCTGTGATATGGCGGGAAAGGCCATTGCCGAAGTCAACGGAAAGGGGAAGATACCCATTCTCGTCGGCGGTACGGGCCTATACGTCCAGTCCCTTCTGGAAGGCTATGATTTCCAGACGGCCCGCATGACCGAAGCCGACAAGGAAGCGGCCCAGGCGCGGATCGACGCTCTCAGTCAAGAGGAACTGAAGGCCTATATCGAGACAGAAACGGACTGGCAGCCGCCGGACTGGCACGAGCTGTTTTCCAACACGCACCGCCTGACCCGCCTGGTCAGCGCCATCGAGCAGGGCGAAGGAAAATCTTTCGTCCGGGCCGGCAAGGCTCGGGATGTAGTCTATGACGCTTACGTCATCGGTCTGCGCCTGCCGCGGGATGTCTTGTACCGGCGCATTGAAGAGCGCGTCGACGCCATGATTGCCGCCGGCTGGGTTGATGAAGTGCGGTACCTGCTGGACAAGGGCATCCCGCCGGGCTGTCAGTCCATGAAGGCCATCGGCTATCAGGAACTGGCCCTGTATCTCCAGGGACAGATGCCCCTCGATGACGCCGCAGCCCGCATCAAGACCCGGACGCGGCGCTTTGCCAAACGCCAGCTCACGTGGTTCAAACGCATGCCCTATATCCACTGGTACGACAAGGACCAGTACGATGGAGAAGAAGCATTGATACAGGCTGTGCTGGGGGATGTGCCTTTCCCATGACGGGAAGGCGCAGGCGGCAAGTAGAAAAGCAACCTCCGTAGGGGCCGTCCCAGAGGGCGGCCCGCAGCTGACAGCTCTCCTATGAGGAGAGCCGAAAGCCTCCCCTGATAGGGGAGGTGCCGTAAGGCGGAGAGGTTTCCTTCAGCGACCTGCGACCTGCGAAACAGCGGACTGTAAGGAAAAAAGCAATCTCCGTAGGGGCCGTCCCGGAGGGCGGCCCGAAATGAAAAAAGGTCCTGAACGGTATAGCGTCTCATTGTCTGGAAGAACCTCTCAGTCAGCAGAGCTGACAGCTCTCCTATGAGGAGAGCCACTAGCCCCTAACCCCTAACTACTATTCACTAACCACTAGCCACTAACTTACACATTCATTATAGAAAGGAATCATGACATTGTCTTTGGATTTAGAAACATTACGAAAAGAAGCGCTGGCCGAATGTGCGGACCAGTTTGAACGCATTGATACGAGTTGTCTCCATAATACGGCGAAAGTCCTGGCCGCTTATAAGGAAGCCCAGATTTCTTCGTACCAGTTTGCCGGTACGTCGGGCTATGGCTACAGCGACATGGGCCGGGAAAAGCTCGATGAAGTCTTTGCCCGCGTCTTCAAGGCCGAAAAGGCCATTGTCCGGCCCCACTTCGTATCGGGGACCCATGCGCTGGCGACGGTCCTGCTGGCCCTGTTGCAGACCGGCGATCTCATGATGAGCCTCGTCGGGGCGCCTTATGACACGATGCAGGGCGTCATCGGCTATGCCCATGAAACGCCGCACTCTTTGAAGGAAAAGGGCGTCCGCTATGAGGAAGTCCCCTTGAAGGACAACGCCTATGATTTGGCCGGCATTGAAGCGGCCGTCGCCGAAAAGCAGCCGAAACTGGTCCTCATCCAGCGTTCCCGCGGTTACAGCACGCGGGCATCCTTGACGATTGATGATATCCGTTCTATTATTTCCGTCGTCAAGAAGGTCAGCCCCAAGACGATTTGCTTCGTCGACAACTGTTATGGCGAATTTGCTGCTGAAGAAGAACCGATTGAAGCCGGTGCCGACATCATCGCCGGGTCGCTCATAAAGAATCCCGGCGGCGGCATTGCTCCCACAGGCGGCTATATTGCCGGCAAGGAAGAACTGGTCCACGCCGCAGCCGACTACCTGACGGCTCCGGGCCTGGGCGACGAACTCGGTTCCTATGCAGCCGGCTACCGCCTCTTTTTCCAGGGCTTCTTCATGGCACCGCACGTTACGGCTCAGGCTATCAAAGGGGCCGTCTTTGCAGCGGCTGTCTTTGAAAAGATGGGCTTCAAGGTCTCGCCGGCCGTCCAGGACCCGCGCGTCGACCTGATCCAGACCATTTACCTGGAAAACGAACAGAACATGTGTCTCTTCTGCCAGGGTATCCAGTCCTTCTCGCCTGTCGACGCCCACGTCACACCCATTCCCGACGATATGCCGGGCTATGCCGATAAGATCATCATGGCCGCCGGTGATTTCGTTCAGGGTTCGTCTATCGAATTGTCGGCCGACGGCCCGATCCGCGACCCGTACATGATTTATCTCCAAGGCGGCATCGTCTTTGAACACAATGTCCTGGCCATCCTCAGCGCAGCCCAGTACATTGCCGAACACCGGGAAGGAGCCGCTCATGATTAAGGAAGTCCTCGTCGTCGAAGGCCGGTCCGATGTCGCCCGCATCCGGGCCAGTCACATCGACGTCGATATGATTACGACAGATGGTTTCAATTTGAAGCCTCACACGCTGGAACAGATCCGCTGTGCTTATGAAAAGCGGGGCATCATCATCCTGACCGACCCCGACCGGGCCGGCGAACAGATCCGCAAGTTCCTGACCGACCGCTTCCCTAATGCCAAACACGCCTTTATCCCCAGGAAAGATGCCATTGCCAACAACGACCTGGGCGTCGAACAGGCCTCGCCGGAAGCCATCCGCCTGGCCTTGTCCAAAGTCCGCTGTGCGACGTATGAACCGCAGGCGACCTTTACCATGCAGGACATTTCCGCTGCTGGCCTCAACGGGACGCCTGATGCGGCCGACCGCCGGGCCGAAGTCGGCGCCATCCTGGGTATCGGCTATGGCAATGCCAAACAGTTTTTGAAACGCTTGAACCATTACGGCGTCACCCGTGACGAATGGGATGATGCCCTCCGTCAGATCCACGAGGTGAAATAAATGAAAGAAGTCGACTTGTCCAATCCCGACGTCGTCCGCTACGTCGTCAAACGCTTTGGCCTGCGCATGAATAAGAAACTGGGCCAGAATTTTCTCATCCGTCACGCCGTCGTCGACGACATTGCCGACGCTGCCGAAATCGGGGAGGGCGATCCGGTCCTGGAAATCGGGCCGGGCATCGGCACCCTGACCCAGGCCCTGGCCGAAACGGGCGCAGCCGTCACGGCTGTCGAACTGGACGACCATCTGTTGCCCGTCCTCGACAAGACCTTGGAACACTATGACAACGTGCGCGTCGTCCACGGCGACATCCTGCGCATCGACATTGAAGAAGTCATGAATCACCAGCCCTTCACGGTCTGTGCCAATCTGCCCTACTATATCACGACGCCGATCATCATGAAGCTCCTGGAACAGAAGCTACCCATCGAGCGCATCGTCGTCATGGTCCAGAAGGAAGTGGCCGAACGCATGGTAGCCGAACCGGGCCATAAGATTTACGGGGCTCTGTCGGTGTCGGTCCAGTACTATACGCAGCCGCAGATGCTCTTTGAAATCTCGCCGAAATGCTTCATGCCGGCACCGGAAGTCACGTCGGCCGTCGTCGCCATGGACGTCCGCCAGCAGCCGCCTGTCGATTTAATCGACGAAAAGCGCTTCTTCCAGGTCGTCAAAGCGGCCTTCCAGCAGCGCCGCAAGACCTTTTCCAACGCCTTGAAAAACACGGGCATGAGCAAGAAACAAATCGCCCAGGTCCTGGAAAAAACAGGCATCGACGGCAAACGCCGCGGGGAAACACTGTCTCTCCAGGAATTCGCCGACATCGCCAACGCCTGGAGCGAGATTATTCGTGGCTAGTGGTTCGTAACTGGCCTTTCCTGATAAGAGAGGTGCCTGGAGGGCATTTGTAGGTGCTCGCTGTAAGACGTTTGTAGGGGCTCGCACGTGGCGAGCCCGCCAGGTATATGTGGGATTTTCCGGCTCGGTGAGTGTGTTTTCAAATACCAAGCGGGCGCCCCACGTGGCGCCCCTACAAAAAAGGACCTGCCGCATTGCGGCAGGTCCTTTTTCTCAATCCTTGAAATAAGGCTTGAATACGGAACGATTCGCTTCTTTATGTTGTTTGTTTTCACGGCGCTGGTTGTTGTTGCGATTGCGGCGGTCTCCACGGCGGTCGTTGCGGTTGTAGCGGCGGTTATTGCGGTCGCCGCGGTTGTTGCGGCTGCGGAGCGGCGCTTCTTCGGTAATCTTGACCGGTGTCGTGTCCGGTTCCTTGGTCAAGAGCTTGATGGCTGCGGCTACCAGAGCGGCCGAGTCGTAGTTGGACAGGAGTTCTTCGGCATTTTCTTTATACGTCCCGAAGTTGCCTTCTTCTGTCGTCGTGATCAGGCTGCGGATGGCGGCCTGCTGGGCGCCTTCCAGGGCTTCCGAGAAGGTCGGGGCCTTGCGGCGGGTGATGCGGCGCTTGATGAGGCGTTCGATGGTCCGCAGGTGTTCCATTTCGCGGGGGATGACGAAGGTCGTCGCTTCACCGCTCTGGCCGGCACGGCCGGTACGGCCGACGCGGTGGACGTAGCTTTCCGGGTCCTGGGGCAGGTCGTAGTTGAAGACGTGGGTAACGCCGCTGATATCGAGGCCGCGGGCGGCGACGTCGGTAGCGACGAGGATGTCGATGGTCTTTTCACGGAACTGGCGGATGACCGTATCGCGCTTGGCCTGGGTCAGGTCGCCGTGGATGCCTTCAGCCGAGTAACCGCGCTTCTTGAGGGCTTCCGACACTTCGTCGACGCGGCGTTTGGTGCGGACGAAGATGATGGCCAGGTCCGGTTCCTGCAGGTCCAGGAGACGGCAGAGGATGTCGAATTTCTGGCGGTCCGGCACTTCGATGTAGGACTGTTCGATGAGGTCCATCGTGACTTCTTTGGCCTTCATGCGGATGATGAGCGGGTCGTGCAGGAACGTTTCTGCCAGCTGCTGGATCGGCTTGGGCATGGTAGCCGAGAAGAGCAGGGTCTGGCGCGTATTCGGCGTAGCGGCCATGATGAGGTTGATGTCATCGATGAAGCCCATGTCCAGCATTTCGTCGGCTTCGTCGAGGACGATGGTCGTGATGTGGCTCAAATCGATGGTGCCGCGTTTCATGTGGTCGATGAGGCGGCCCGGCGTGGCGACGATGATCTGCGGGCATTTGCGCAGGCGGCGCAGCTGGCGTTCCATATCCTGGCCGCCGTAGATCGGCAGGGCCTGGATGTTGGTGAACTGGGCCAGGTGGTTCAGATCTTCGGCAACCTGCATGGCCAGTTCACGCGTCGGCGACAGGACGACGGTCTGGATATCCTTGGACGGTTCGGCTTTCAGGATTTTTTCCAGGACCGGGATGCCGTAGGCTGCGGTCTTACCCGTACCGGTCTGGGCCTGGCCAATCATGTCGCTGCCGCTCATGGCGATGGGAATCGATTCAGCCTGGATCGGTGTGGGTTCTTCAAAGCCCATTTCATTCAGGGCACGGATAATGACTTCGCTAATATTCAAATTTTGGAATTTTTCTAACATGTACTTCCTCCTTGTTGTGTAACTTATTTATTATAGCATTAATAAGGGGAAAAAGATAGGGGGGAGGCGACGCATCCTGCAAAGAATCGTTACATGTAAAGATAAACGTTAAACCCGTCTTCACGGCATTTTATTAAATAAAGTATCACGTTTAAGCTAAAAATATTTGGAAAAGTTCTGGAAAAAGCCTTGCAAATTACAAAAGGGTATGATAACATACAAAACGTCAACAGACAAACAATCCAAAATAAAAAATGCGTTGAAGAGAACTAGTAAGTTCCGGAATGTTTCCAGAGAGCTGCCGGATGGTGTGAGGCAGCAGCGGCACGGAACAGAACTCATCTCTAAGCAGCTCGCTGAAACGAAAGGAGTAGGTGGAGCCGGGGCCTGGCCGTTAACAGACAGGAGGGTATCGACGTATGTCCGTACCTGTTGAGAGCCTATCTTCGGATAGGAATTAGAGTGGTAACGCGTAAGTATAATCTTTCGTCTCTTTTCGAGATGAAAGATTTTTTTTTATTTTGATTGTGTAATGATTTATTTTAAATTTATTTCATGATCATAGGAGAGATGCAGTATGAAAAACGTAGAACATTATAAAAAAGGTTATTTTATGCCCCCTGTTGTCGATATGTCCTGGGCCCAGAAAGAATATCCCGATAAAGCGCCCATTTGGTGCAGCGTCGATTTGCGCGATGGCAACCAGGCCCTCATCATTCCTATGAGCCTTGAAGAAAAGATTGAATTCTATAAAGTCTTGGTCGCCATGGGCTTCAAGGAAATCGAAGTCGGCTTCCCGGCTGCGTCGGAAACGGAATTTGAATTCCTGCGCTACTTAGTCGACCACGACATGATTCCCGATGACGTCACCGTCCAGGTCCTGACCCAGGCCCGGGAACACATCATCCGCAAGACTTTCGATGCCCTGAAAGGCGTCAAGAACGCCATCGTCCACGTCTACAATTCCACGTCCTTCGCCCAGCGCCAGCAGGTCTTCCGCAAATCGAAGGAAGAAATCAAACAGATTGCTGTAGACGGTGCGAAATTGTTACAGCGCCTGACCGACGAAGCCGGTGCCAACTTCCGCTTTGAATATTCGCCGGAAAGCTTCACCGGCACGGAACCGGAATACGCTCTGGAAGTCTGCAACGCCGTCCTCGATGTCTGGAAACCGACGGCTGACCGCAAGGCCATCATCAACCTGCCGTCGACGGTCCAGATGTCCATGCCTCATGTCTTCGCTTCGCAGATCGCCTATATGTCGCAGAATCTGAAATACCGCGACAACGTTATCTTATCGGTCCATCCCCACAATGACCGCGGTACGGGCGTCGCCGATGCTGAAATGGCCATGCTCGCCGGCGCTGACCGCGTCGAAGGTACGCTGTTCGGCAATGGCGAACGGACGGGCAATGCCGATATCGTCACGATCGGCATGAACATGTATGCCTTAGGCGTCGACCCGGGCCTGGATTTCTCGAACATGCCCAAACTGGTGGAAACGTATGAACGAGTGACCCACATGCATGTCCATCCGCGTCAGCCTTATGCCGGCCAGCTGGTCTTCGCCGCTTTCTCCGGTTCTCATCAGGACGCCATCGCCAAGGGCATGCACTTCCGCAAGGAAAACAACGAACAGTACTGGACCTGCCCGTACCTGTACATCGATCCGCATGATGTGGGCCGCACGTACGATGCCGACGTCATCCGCATCAACAGCCAGTCCGGCAAGGGCGGCGTAGGTTTCGTCATGGAACAGAATTACGGCATCGACATGCCGAAGAAGATGCGCGAAGACTTTAGCTACTTCGTCAAGGAAGTATCGGACCACAAGCATCAGGAATTGAAACCGGCCGAAATCTACGACGCCTTCCAGAAGAACTACCTCAATGCCGATACGCCGCTGAAAGTCGAAGACTTCTCGCTCAAGAAGAAAGGCGATAAATGGGTCGGCAAAGTCCTGGTCCGCGCCAACGACGAAGAAGTCGTCCTCGAAGGGGCCGGCAACGGCCAGCTGAATGCCGTCAGCAATGCCGTCTGCAAGGCCTATGGCATCGAGTTCAGCAACCTCGTCTACAGCGAACACGATTTGGACCGTGACTCCGATTCCCGCGGCATCGCTTACTTCGGCCTGACCGATAAAGAAGGCCATACGACCTGGGGCGCCGGCGTCGATACGGATACCATTACGGCTTCCATCTTCGCCTTCATGACGGCCATCAACCGCATGGACGGCATGGCTCAGCGCGTCAAGTTCCGGGCCCTCAAATCCACGCCGGATACGATTACGGCTTTCAAAGCCACGTCGGGCCAGCATTAAAGTATGATGTTTGATGTGAGGGGAGTGTAATTGAAAGCCACTCACATCGAACTCAAGCATGATAGAAACTTATCTGTATTGGATTTTAGTGAAATAATAAGGAGTGTATATACATATGGGTATGACGATGACGCAGAAAATCCTGGTAAAACATGCCGGCGTCGACTCGGTGAAACCGGGTGATTTAATTACTTGTAATCTCGATATGGTCCTGGCCAATGATATTACGGCCCCTCCGGCCATTGCCCAGTTCAACAAGATCGGCAAGCCCGTCTTTGATAAGACCAAGATTTCTTTGATCCCGGACCACTTCACGCCAAACAAAGACATCAAGTCCGCCGGTTTGGCCAAAATCGTCCGCGACTTCGCTAAGGAACACGGCATTACGCATTATTTTGAAGTCGGCCGCGTCGGCATCGAACACGTCCTCCTGCCGGAACAGGGCATCGTCGCTCCCGGTATGCTGACCATCGGCGCCGATTCCCATACCTGTACGTATGGCGCCCTGGGCGGTTTCTCCACTGGCGTCGGCTCGACGGACTTAGGCGTCGCCATGGCTACAGGCAAGGCCTGGTTCAAAGTCCCCGATGCCATCAATGTCCATCTGACGGGCTCCAAACCCGATGACATTACGGGCAAAGACGTCATGCTGACCCTCATCGGTATGATCGGCGTCGACGGCGCTCTCTACCAGTCCCTGGAATTCACGGGCGAAGGCGTCGCCGCTCTGGATATGACCGACCGCTTCACCATTGCCAACATGGCTATCGAAGCCGGTGCCAAGAACGGCATCTTCCCTGTCGATGAACAGACCATAGCCTATGAAAAGGGCCGCGTCCCC
>OJSL01001043.1_pt1 | contig 24189 bp, 17 predicted proteins | sample 1599451 | NCBI WGS metagenome assembly OJSL01 (sample SAMN04168657, study PRJEB22393) | human gut metagenome | biome: human gut microbiome; feature: stool | host: Homo sapiens | collected 2014-03-20
CTCGTCACCCCATTGCAGGCCGAGGATAACGTCAACTTTTTTCATTGTATCCGGTAATATTTATGGCGCAAAAGACATTTTTTGCACCCAAAGGTAAGAATTATTATCCGAAATACCCAACCCGCGGCGGCGACTTTTCAACAATGTATCAGAAATAAGCGTACCGGAAACCCGCCGCGGAAGGCAAATGACAGTGCCGGGGGGGGGCAGCAGCAAACAACGCAGCAACCGACAGGAAGCGATGCGGGCAGGTGACGGGAAGCGACGCGGGCAGTCAGCGGAAAACGATGCGGGGGGGGGCGGTCAGCGGACGACCACCTCGGTCGGCCCGTTGCGGTCGACGCCCTGCGAAGCGAGGCAATAGACGGTCGTAAGGAAAGGATTGTCGCGCGTGTCGGCCTGCAACTGCCCCGAGCAGGGGGGGGCAGGTCGAGCGTCACCAGCAGGTTGCCGCGGCAATCGAGCGAGCGCAGGGAAGAGTTGGATTTCAGGTCGAGGCGTGCGAGCAGGTTTTCGGCACAGTCCAACTGCGTAAGCCCGCGCAGGCCGTCGATGTCGAGCGACGTGATTTCGTTGTCGCCGCAATCGAGCTTTTGCAGGTCGGGGCATTTGCGCAGGTCGAGCCGCGTGAGATTATTGCCGCTGCAATCGAGCTCGCGCAGGCGGGAAAACTCGCCGATCTCCCACATCGCGGAGATGTTGCGGCCGGAGCAATCCATCGCCAGGACGCGCTGCGCCTCGTAGCGCGAAATGCGTCCGTCGTGATCCAAATCGAACATTCCGAGACAGAATCGTTCGAAGGCGGGATCTGCGAAGGTGATATAAATACGCTTGTTCTTATCATCCTGCTCGTTCTCAGCAAGGCCGCAGGCCGTGAACAGCAACAGAGCGAGAACAGGGATAAAGCGCAGCATGGCCGGATCAGATATTCACGTCGTCGTCGGAGTCGCCGCCGCCGTCGTCGGAATTGGCGTCGTCCTGGATTTCGTCGGCGCCCTTGATTTCGTCGTCGTAGTAATCCTTGTCGTCCTCCTCCTGCGCATTGTCGTCGATCTTCACGTCGATCTTCACCATATAGGCGATCTCGTCGGTATCGAACGGCACGGCATAGAAAAAATCGCCGTTGGGTTTGTCCACGCGCATCATCGCTTCGGTGAACCCCAGCGGGTATTTTTCCTTTACGGCATCCTGCAGTTCGGGAGTCAAGTTGTGAAAGCTCGTTACGATATGTTTCTTCGTCGTATTCTGTTTAGCCATAGTAATGCTTGGAAATTTTCTGCAATTATAAGCAAAATTTACATATCGCACCACATCCGTAATTTTTTTTTTGCATTTTTTTTGAATTTGCAGGATGTTATAAACAAAATACGTACCTTTACGCAGGTTATACTTATATTATGATACGCGAGAGAGTCGAAGAGCTGCGGCGGCAGCTCGAGTACCATAACTTCAGATATTACGTCGAAAACGCCCCTGAGATCTCCGACTTCGAATTCGACACGATGATGCGCGAATTGCAGGATCTGGAACGGGCGCACCCCGAACTGTCCGACCCCAATTCGCCCTCGGTGCGTGTCGGGAGCGACATCACGTCGGAGTTCCGGAGCGTAAAGCACCGGTTCCCGATGCTTTCGCTCGGCAACACCTATTCGCTCGACGAACTGCATGAATTCATCGCCCGCATCGAAAAGGAGGCAGGGCCAACGGAGTTCGTCTGCGAACTGAAATTCGACGGCACGGCCATATCGCTCACCTACGAGGACGGGCGGCTGCTGCGTGCCGTGACGCGCGGCGACGGCACGCAGGGCGACGACGTGACGGCCAACGTACGTACGGTGCGCACGGTTCCCCTGCGCCTGAGGGGCGACGACTGGCCGCCCTACTTCGAAATACGGGGCGAGATCCTGATGCCCTACGCCTCGTTCGACAAAATCAACGCCGAGCGCGAGGCGGCCGGGGAGACGCTCTTCGCAAACCCGCGCAACGCCGCGGCGGGGACGCTCAAGCAGCAGGCGTCGTCGGTGGTCGCACGCCGCGGCCTGGACTGCACGCTCTACCAGCTGGCGGGCGACGACCTGCCCTTCACGAACCACTGGGAAAGCCTGCAGAAAGCCCGCGAGTGGGGATTCAAAGTCTCGGACGCGGCGCGCATATGCCGCACTGCGGAGCAGATCGACGCCTACATCGCGCATTGGGACGAGGGGCGCCATGCCCTGCCCTTCCCGACCGACGGCGTGGTGATCAAGGTCAACGACTTCGCCGTAAGGCGGCAGCTGGGATTCACGGCCAAGGCCCCGAAATGGGCCGTGGCCTACAAGTTCAAGGCCGAGCAGGCGCTCACGCGGCTGGACAGCGTGTCGTTCCAGGTGGGACGCACGGGGGCCATAACGCCTGTGGCGAACCTCGAACCGGTGCTGCTGGCCGGGACGACCGTGCGGCGTGCGACGCTGCACAACGCCGAGCAGATGGCCCTGCTGGACATCCGCCCGGGCGACATGGTATACGTCGAGAAGGGCGGCGAGATCATCCCCAAGATCACGGGGGTAGACCTCTCGCAGCGGCCTGCGGACAGCAAACCGTTCGAATACATCACCGTATGCCCCGAATGCGGCACTCCGCTGGTGCGCTACGAGGGCGAGGCGAAGCACTACTGCCCCAACCAGGGGGGATGCCCGCCGCAGATCGTCGGCCGCATCATCCATTTCATCCGCCGCAAGGCGATGGACATCGAAGGGCTGGGCGAGGAGACCGTGGAACTGCTCTATGAAAACGGGCTGGTGCACGACGTGGCCGACCTCTACGACCTGAAGGCCGGACAGCTGGCGGAATTGCCGCGGCTGGGCGAGAAGTCGGCCGACAACATCATACGCAGCATCCGCGGATCGGTCGAGGTGCCCTTCCGCCGCGTGCTGTTCGGACTCGGCATCCGCTTCGTGGGCGAGACGACGGCCAAATACCTCGCGGAGCATTTCCGCTCGCTCGACGCCGTGATGCGGGCCACGCGCGAGGAGCTGACCCAGGCCGACGAGGTGGGCGGGCGCATCGCCGACGCGATCATCGAGTATTTCGCCGACGAGCAGAACCACGCCATCATCCGCCGCCTGCGTGCCGCGGGGCTGAAGTTCGAGGAGGAGGCGCGGGAGCTGGCGTCGGAGTCGCTCGCAGGCCGCAGTTTCGTGGTGTCGGGCAAGTTCTCGCGCAGCCGCGACGAAATGAAGGAGCTGATCGAAATGCACGGGGGCAGGAACCTCGCGGCCGTATCGGCCAACGTCGATTACATCGTGGCGGGCGACAACATGGGCCCGGCGAAGCTCAGGAAAGCCGAGAAGCTGGGCGTGAAGATCATTTCCGAAGAGGAGTTCATCGCCATGGTCGGCGGGCAGGAAGCCCCGGCGGCAAACGGGACGGAAGCCGACAGCGCAACAACGGCAAATACCAGAGGTAGGAACAATGGCGCCCCGGCCGCGACGGAAAGCGGGGACGGCGAACCCGTCCAACAAGGCGAGTTGTTCTGAGCCCCGCGGAAAAGGAATACGCATAAAAAACTACATAATGCCAAACAGAATCATATGATACGACACAAGCTCTGCGGCGTGGGGGCCGCCATGATAACCCCCTTTACACCCGAAGGAAAAGTCGACTATCAGGCGCTGGCACGCATGATCGACTATGTGATCGAAGGCGGCGTGGACTACATCGTGGCGCTGGGCACCACGGCCGAGACGCCGACGCTCTACATGCCCGAACGCGCCGTGATAGCCATGTTCATCACCAACCACATCGCGGGACGCGTACCGCTGGTAATGGGCTGCGGCGGCAACTCGACGTCGGAGGTACTGGATCAGCTGCGCGAATTCGACCTGCGGGGCGCCGACGCCATCCTGAGCGTTACGCCCTACTACAACAAGCCCTCGCAGGAGGGCTTGTACCAGCATTTCCGCACCGTGTCGGAGCACTCGCCGCTGCCGGTGATCCTCTACAACATCCCGGGACGCTCGGGCGTCAACATGACGGCCGAGACGACGCTGCGACTGGCTCGCGGGATGAAGAACGTGATCGGCATCAAGGAGGCATCGGGCGACATCGAACAGATGCAGCACATCCTCGACCGGCGCCCCGAAGGGTTCATCGTGCTGTCGGGCGACGACGGCATGACGCTCGAGCTGATGCGCCGCGGCGGCGACGGCGTGATCTCGGTGGCCGCGAACGCTTTTCCCAAGCGGTTCATGGAGTGTGTGAACTACGCCAAGGCCGGGGAGTTCGACCGTGCGGAAAAGGCATACGAATGCCTCGACGAAGCGGTGCACGCCCTGTTCGAAGAGGGCAACCCCGTGGGGGTGAAGTGCGCACTGGCCGAAATGGGCATAATCGGCCCGACGATGCGGCTGCCGCTCGTCGAAGGTTCGGAGGCGCTGCGCGAAAAGTTCCGCAAACTGATCGCGGAATACGATTTGCGCTGATTTGAGCGTTAGTGCCTAAAATACGAATATGAAAAATTTACTGCTGACATTGCTCCTGCTCCCGGCGCTGGCCGCGGCGAAAGTCCCCGTCGAGGAGGACATCGTCGCCAAGACGTCCGACCCCGATTCGCCGTTCTACTACACATCGCTGATGATGCGCTACAACGCGGGCGACGAGACGCTCACCGACGAGGATTACCACTACCTCTACTACGGCTACGCCCACCAGGAGAGCTACAAACCGATGGAGGCGAACCCCGACCTGGACAAGCTGCTGATGCTGGCATCGGGGCTCGATCCCGACAACCCGCTGGCCGAAACGCTCGACGCGATGCTCTACGTGGGCGAAGATGCGCTCGCCCGCGACCCGTTCAGCCCCAAGATCCTGAACCTGATGGCCTATGCCCACGGGGCGCTGGGCAACAAGCTGCAGGAGAAGATGTATTACAACAAGGTGAAGGGGGTGCTCCGCGCGATCGAGGATTCGGGAGATGCCCTCACGCAGAAGACCCCGCGCCATATCCTGATGTTCGACCATGCGCTCGACGTGATGGCATCGGAGGGTTACACCTACGGCAAGAGCCGCATCATCAGCCGTACGGTGGAATTCATCCCCTTCACGGCGCCCCGGATGGTCGGCGACAAGAAACGCAAAGGGCTCTATTACGACTTCGGCCGCGTATACTGGAACAAGCCCGAAGGATATACCTATAAACGTGACCGCACATGGCAATTCAACAACCTGAAACCCCGTACCTACAAATAATCCGGCGCACGCTGTGGCTGCTGCTGGCAGTGACGCTGCTCGCCGGGTGCGAAAAAACAGAGGAACGCGCAGGGCTGACCACGACGCAGGACGAAGTGGTACTGCGCAGCACGGCGGGTTCGGAGGCGGCATTCACGGTGTCGTCGACCGAAGCGTGGTCGCTCACCACGACGGGCGGCGGGTTCGACGTCTCCCCCACCCGAGGCGGCCGCGGGGAGACGACGGTAACGGTGAGGGCACAGGACGACAATACAGGCCACAGCCGCATCAAGTTAGGGACAGTGATGCTGAACCTGACCGCAGGAGGTGCGCAGTGTAGCGTCACCGTATCGCAAAGCCCGGCGACTGCGACGCAGACCATGCTGCTCTACATGCCGGGGCGGGATTTGCTGAATTTCTACAAACAAAATATCGACGGTGTATTGAAAGCTGTCGACGCAAATGTTCCGGGCGACGGCCGCATATTAGTCTGCTACCAGCCCAATACGCACTCACAGGCCGAAATGTACGAAGCGTATTTCAACGCCGAAAAGCAGGCGGCCGCATTCACGCTGCTGAAAAGTTACGACGATTTCGCGGCGGCCGATCCCGCATGCGTACAGCGCATGCTGAGCGACGTGGCAGCGCTCGCCCCTGCGCAGCATTACGGGATCATCGTCGGTTGTCACGGCAAGGCGTGGGTGCCCGCGGATCATGGGGCACTCAGCTACTCGGCCCGGATGACGAATGAGCTGGAGGATTTATGGATTCCGATGCCAGGGGCACTGCTAACCCGTTCGTTCGGCGACACGGGGCGGTCGATCGACATTACGAATTTCGCGGCGGCGGTCAAGGCCCAAAATTACAGACCCGACTACCTGCTTTTCGATGCCTGCTTTATGGCCAATATAGAGACGCTGTACGACCTGCGCGAATGCACGGACTACGTAATTGCCGCGCCCTGCGAAATCATGGCACAAGGATTCCCCTATGAGCGGGCGATGCCGTGGTTCTTCACCGACGGTGGCAAAGAATACAACCTGACAAAGGTATGCGAAGCGTTCTGGAACTTCTACATGAACGATGCAACGACCAAATCGGGCTGCATTTCGCTGGCCGTGATGGCGGAAATGGAAGGTATGAAGGAGATCATGCGGCATATCAACGCCGCGCCCCAAAAGACCTATGCGGAAGAGCTGCAAAGCTACGAGGGAATGTCTTCGCACATATTCTACGATCTGGGACACTGGGTCGAACTGGCCTGCAGCGACGCTGGGCTGAAAGAGGAGTTCAAAGTGCAGTTGGACAAGGCGTTCCCAAAAGCTGCACGGCTCAATACGCCGGAATTCTACTCGGCATATAACGGCCGGATGAACCCCGTCGCCTACTATTCGGGAGTGTCGTTCAGCGAACCATCGGACAAATACACCGAAGAGAACAAGCAGACGAGCTGGTACCGAGATACGCATTAATTGAAAAAGGGTGATTCGTAAGGAATCACCCTTTTTCATTATTCGTACTGGCCGGACTTGAGCCGTTCGACCTCCTCGCGGGAGAGGAAACGCCAGGCTCCGCGCTTGAGGTTCTTCTTGGTCAGGCCGGCGTAGTAGACACGGTCGAGCTTGGTGACCGTGTAACCCAGGAATTCGAAAATACGGCGCACGATACGGTTGCGGCCGGAGTGTATCTCGATGCCGATCTCCTGTTTGTTCTCCTTGACATAGGAAATTTCGTCGGCGAAGATTTCGCCGTCTTCAAGTGTGATGCCCTCGGCGATGCGATCCATATCGGCACGCGCCAGGGGCTTGTCGAGCGTCACCTGGTAGATTTTCTTTTTCAGGTACGAGGGGTGCGTGAGCTGCTTCGTAAGGTCGCCATCGTTGGTGAAAAGCAGCAACCCGAGGCTGTTCTTGTCCAGACGGCCTACGGGGTAGATGCGCTCCGTGCAGGCACCTTCGACCAGATCCATGACGGTCTTGCCGGCATGGGGGTCGTCGAGCGACGTGACATAACCCTTGGGCTTGTTGAGCACGAGGTAGACCTTCTTCTCGCCCTGCACGCGGCTGTCGTTGAATTTCACCTCGTCGGTGGGAAGCACCTTGGTGCCCAGCTGGGTGACGATCTGGCCGTTGACCGTAACGAGGCCCGCAGTGATGAAATCGTCGGCCTCGCGGCGCGAGCAGAGGCCCGACTGCGCGAGAAAACGGTTCAGGCGCATTTCGCCGACCTGCTTTTCGGGCGTGAATTTCGGGTAGGACGCCGGTTTGTCGTCGTGCTTCCTCGGCCCCGGCTTATAGGGTTTGTCGCCGAATTTACGGTCGCCGTATTTCTTATCCCCGAACTTACGTTCACCGTAGGCGGGCTTGTCGCCATATTGGCGGCGCGGCTTGTCGCCGTCGCGGTGCTCGTAGCGGGGTTTGTCGCCGAATTTGCGCTCGCCATAGGCGGGCTTGTCACCGTACTGGCGGCGCGGTTTGTCGCCGTCGCGGTGCTCATAGCGGGGTTTATCGCCGGACTTACGCTCGCCGTAAGCCGGTTTGTCGCCGAACTGGCGGCGCGGTTTGTCGAATGCAGGGCGATTGTCCGCCGTGAAATGGGGATTGTAGGAGGCCCGCCCACGGGGCCCCTCGCTGGACGGTTGCTCCGAATCGGCAGCATCACGCTGTAAACGCGGGCGACGCTCGACACGCTCCGCCGTAGCAGTCACGGTACGCTGGCGCTTGTCGCGTCCGAAACGCGAAAGTACCGTGGTCGAGTCGTTTTTGTTGTCTTTCATACGTATTTGAATGAGTTTGTGGGGCAAAGGTAATCCATTTTTCCGGATTACGGCATATTGCAGACCCGATTTGGCGATAAAAGACAGGGGCCGTTACAAATTCGCCGCTTTTGCCTTATCTTTGCACCCGTAAACGACGTCCGGCAGGGGTTGCCGGACATCCCCGCCCCGCACCTATGAACATGAACCGCGAAATACTGCGCATCGCGCTCCCGAATATCGTTTCGAACATCACCGTACCGCTGATGGGAATCGTGTCGACGGCCATCGCCGGGCACTGGGGCGCGGATTCGGCGGCGACGATCGGCGCACTGGCCATCGGGGTGTCGATCTTCAACTTCATCTACTGGAACTGCTCGTTCGTGCGCATGGGAACCAGCGGACTCACGGCACAGGCGTTCGGCGCCGGGAATTTCCGCGAATGCACCAACATGCTCGTAAGGGCGATGGTCGTGGCGGCGGGCATGGGATTGCTGATGCTCGCCCTGCAATACCCGCTGGGCGAGCTGGCCCTGTGGGGACTGAACGGCAACGAAATGACGCGCGAATATTTCTACGCCCGCATCTGGGCCGTACCGGCTGGCATCCTCCTGTTCGGGTTCAACGGCTGGTTCACGGGTATGCAGAATGCCATGATACCGATGTTCACGGCTATTTCGGTCAACGCGGTGCATGTGCTGTGCAGCCTTTGGTTCGCCTTCGGCATGGACATGGGGATCGTCGGCATCGCCTACGCCTCGGTGATCGCACAGTGGACGGGCGTGGGACTTTCGCTGCTGCTGCTCATGCTGCGCTACCGCAAGGTGCTGACGGGCATCGACTGGGCCGAGGTATTCGACATGAAACCGCTCAAAACCTTCTTCATCGTCAACCGCGACATCATGCTGCGTACGCTCTGCATCGTGGCGGTCTACACCTTCTTCACGGGGGCTTCGGCCCGCATGGAAGACCCGGTGCTGCTGGCCGTGAACACCCTGCTGTTGCAGCTCTTCACGCTCTTCTCGTACATGAACGACGGCTTCGCATATGCCGCCGAAGCGCTGACCGGACGGTTCATCGGCGCCCGGGACGTAAAGGCGCTGCGCGACTGCCTGCGGCGCTGCATCGCATGGGGCACGGCCGTGTCGGTACTGTTCGTGGGAATCTACATCGTCTGGTGGCGCGACCTGGTGGGGCTGTTCATCGACGATTCGGCCGCAAACGCCGCGACGATCGTGGAGGTCGCCGGACGGTATATCGTATGGATCATCCTGATCCCCGTAGCCAGCGCCATGCCCTTCATCATGGACGGCATCATGGTGGGCGCTACGCAGACGCGCGTCATGCGCAACTCGATGTTTTGGGCTACGGCAGCCTATTTCGGCATCTTCTATATCGGGCATACGCTCATAGGCAACAACGCCCTGTGGCTCGCCTTCACGCTGTACATGTTCCTGCGCGGCGTGCTGCAATACTTCATGACGCACAGCCTGCGGACAATCTACCGCAAAGCCGGCGCATAAGGAAGGGGCGGTGAATCCCCGGGCAGGGAGAGGCCGGAACGGCCCGGGAGAGGCAACGTCCGGAATCAGGAAGGTTTCCTGCGATAACAGGCCGCATATCCGGGGATAATCACTAAATTAGCGGAACGGAACCCCCCAAAAACCCGCCATGATCTTATCCGAAAACGCACTCTATATCAAATATATCCGACTGAAAGAGGCCGGAGATTTGCCGCACGAATACCCCTATACGGTGCCCGCGCTGGCGGGGTTCAGCGGGTTGCGGTTCCGCCGCCCGGTGACGTTCATCGTGGGCGAGAACGGCATGGGCAAATCGACGCTGCTGGAAGCCATCGCCGTAAAGGCGGGATTCAATGCCGAGGGCGGGTCGAAGAACTTTCGGTTCGCAACGCGCGAGACTCATTCCCCGCTATACGGGAACCTCGTGCTCGGACGCGGGTTGAAGCCGCGCGACGGCTATTTCCTGCGTGCCGAGAGCTTCTACAACGTCGCCACCGAGATCGACCAGATAGCCGACGGCATACACCGCTATTACGGCGACAAGTCGCTCCACAGGCAGTCGCACGGCGAAAGTTTCCTGAGCCTGCTCGAACACAGGCTCCGCGGGAACGGGCTCTATATCTTCGACGAGCCCGAGGCCGCCCTCTCGCCGTCGCGGCAGATGTATATGCTGTGCCGGATAAAACAGCTCGTGGAAAGCGGGTCGCAGTTCATCGTCAGCACCCACTCGCCTATCGTCATGGCCTACCCCGGCGCCGACATCTACGAGATCGCGGACAACGGGCTGCAACTCACCGAACTGGAGCAGACGCCGCATTACCTGCTGATGAAACGCTTTTGCCTCGACCACGAAGGTATGCTCCGGCAGTTGGGGTTCGGCATCCCGGAATCTTGAAGCGCGGGTCGCGCCACAGGCAGAATGCCCGGAGATCGGCACAACAGCACAGGCATTTCGCACGGATGCCGCACAGGATTTGCACGGACGTCTCGCACGGATATTACCCTACGAATTCGACGGCACGGACATCACGACAGGCGCATCGGCGCATGAAAAATCCCGGCTCCGAAACGCGGAGCCGGGATTCCTGTAAGCACAGGGCGGCAGCGCCGCCCCCGCAGGGGATTACTCTTCGCCTTTGGCTTCTTTGAGCAGGGTATTGTACTTGTTGTACTTGTCCATCATACCCTCCTCGTCGCGCAGGCGGAAGCAGATCGACTTGAGGAAGTCGAGCGTATTGACGTCGTCCTTCTTCATCTCGTATGCCTTCTCGAACCAGGGCACCGCCTCCATATAGACCGCATTCACCTCCTTCAGGTCGGTATCGTAGGCAGTCTGGCTGCTGTACTGCTTCTCGTTCATCACCTTGTTCATCTCGTCGGCCTTGATCGTGTAGAACACGCCCAGGTAATAATTGCCTTCGAACAGGTCGGGCTTCAGCTCCACGACCTTCTTGAACGATGCGATGCTCTCGTCGTAGTTTTTCAGCGCATAGAAGATACGGCCGCGGCCGAACCAGAGGTCTACGTTCTCGGGGTTGTCGGCAATGGCCGAGTCGATCAGCGTTACCAGGTCGGCAGGGTCGCCCACGCCCTCTTCGGCCGTGTAAAGCTGCATCAGGCCGTCGAGGATACGCTCGTTCTTCGGGAATTTCCCGATACCCGTGATCAGGGCGTCCTTGGCCAGCATGACGTTGTCCTGGCTGACGTTCTTTAGACCGTAATAGCAGTGGAAGAGGTAGTAGTAGATGTTACCCTCCTCGTCGGTATACCCCAGGTCGATCGCCTTCTTGAGGTACTCGGCACCCTGTCCGAACGACGAGGGGTGCGCCGAACCGTCCACTGTGCGCAGGTAACCGGCATAGTAGAGCAGCGCGGGATCTGCGGCTGCGCCGTAAGCGGGGCTCGACTGTGCCTGGAAAGCCGTGGCATAGGCATCGGCAGCGGCGACGTACTCGCCCGTGTCGATACCCGTGTTACCGACCTGCGAACAGAAATCGCTGATCTGCTGCAACCCGTCCTTCGCCTTCGCAGCGCTCTTGGGATCGATCTCGTAAGCCTTGTTGTAAGCCTCGATGGCCATGGCGGGAGCCTCTTTCAGCACCCAGTCGGTCTGCGTCCAGGTAACGACCTTGCCGTCCTTGATGTAGGCGATGAAATAGGGGTACTCCCACGCTTCGTAGGGAACGTTGAGAAGCGTCACCTGCTTGGTAGCCGAGGGTTCACCCACGGCCAGTTTCAGCATCGCGGCGTCCATGTTGACGAAGAGGCTCTTCGTCGGTTCCACGGCAGCCTCGTACAATGCTTTGCCCCGGTTGATCCACGTGGAGGCCTTGGCGTTCTTCTTCGCGTCGGCGATGTCGGCGTCGCTCTTCTCGATCTTGGTGAGGAGCCCGCTCTTGTTGACTTTCTGCGCCTGCACGGCAGGGATAGCCACGAGCAGCGCCGCGAAAGCCGTCAAAAATGTTTTCTTCATAACAAAATTTAATTTAAAGTTTTCAAATTCATTTCATCTATTCCTCGGCCGGCTGTCCTGCTTCGGGCGTTGCGGCCCCGTTTTCAGCAGCCTCCGCGGACTGTACTTCTTCTTCATCGCCGGCAGCAGGCACGGCCATCACCGAGGCAATGGCATCGCCGTCGCGCAGGTTGATGATACGCACGCCCTGCGTGGCACGACCCGCCAGGCGGATCTGCGACACGGCCGTACGTATGGTAAGTCCCGAACGGTTGATAATCATCAGGTCGTTGTCGTCCGTAACGGCCTGTATGGAGATAAGTTTGCCGGTTTTCTCCGTCACGTTGATCGTCTTCACACCCTTACCGCCGCGGTTGGTGATGCGGTATTCGTCGAGGTCGGTACGCTTGCCGTAACCGTTTTCGCTCAGCACCAGCACGTCCTGCGTCGAATCGGGTTCCACACAGATCATGCCGATCACCTCGTCGGACTCCTCGATCGAGATGCCGCGCACACCCGCACCGACACGCCCGATCGGGCGCACCGTCGACTCGTTGAAGCGGATGGCCTTGCCTTCGCGGGCCGCAATCATCACTTCGGCGTTGCCGCTGGTGAGCTTAGCCTCGATCAGCTGGTCGCCCTCGCGGATGACGATGGCGTTCACGCCGTTCTGGCGCGGGCGCGAGTAGGCTTCGAGCTTCGTCTTCTTGATCGTACCGTCCTTGGTACACATGATGATGAAGTTGTTGTTCACATACTCGGCGTCGTTCAGGCGCTTGACGTTGATATAGGCGCGAACCTTGTCGTCGGGTTCGATCTGGATGACGTTCTGGATGGCGCGTCCCTTCGAGGAGCGTGCGCCCTCGGGGATCTCGTAGACCTTGAGCCAGTAGCAGCGCCCCTTCTCCGTGAAGAAAAGCATCGTATTGTGCATCGAAGCCACGTAGATATGCTCGATGAAGTCCTCGTCGCGCGTGGCACTGCCCTTGGCGCCGACGCCGCCGCGGTTCTGCGTGCGGTATTCGGCCAGCGGGGTGCGCTTGATGTAGCCCATGTGCGAGATGGTGATGACCATGTCGTCGTCGGCATAGAAATCCTCGGGGTTGAACTCCTCGGAGGCATAGACGATCTCCGAACGGCGCTCGTCGCCGTATTTCTCCTTGATTTCGAGCAGTTCGTCCTTGACGATCTGCATCTGCATGCCGACATTCTCCAGCACGTCCTTCAGGTGGGCGATCAGCTTGGTAAGATCGTCGCGCTCGGCGGTCAGTTTGCCGTACTCCAACCCCGTCAGGGCGCGCAGGCGCATCTCGATGATGGCCGAAGCCTGGATGTCGCTCAACTCGAAACGCTCGATCATCGCCTGCTTGGCAGCGTCGGGCGTCTGCGACGAGCGGATGATGTGCACGATCTCGTCGATGTTGTCCTGTGCGATCAAGAGACCCAGCACGATATGCAGGCGCTCCTCGGCCTTGCGCAGGTCGTAGCGCGTGCGGCGCACCACCACGTCGTGGCGGTGGTTGACGAAGTGCATGACCAGATCGCGCATCGGCAACAGCTGCGGACGGCCGTTCACAAGCGCGATATTGTTCACTGCAAACGAGGTTTGCAGCGGCGTATTCTTATAAAGGGTGTTGAGCACGACGCTCGCCACGGCATCGTGTTTGAGGATAATGATGATCCGCAGGCCGTCACGGTCGGACTCGTCGTTGATGTAGGAAATGCCGTCGATCTTCTTCTCGTTGATCATGTCGGCGATCTTCTTGATCATCTCGGCCTTGTTGATCATGTAGGGGATTTCGGTGATGACGATGCACTCGCGGCCGCTGGGGGTATGCTCGATGTCGGTCTTGGCACGCATCATGACGCGGCCGCGGCCCGTAAGCATGGCCTCCCGGACACCCTCGTAGCCGTAGATAATACCGCCCGTGGGGAAATCGGGGCCCTTGATGAAATGCAGCATCTCCTCGCCCGTGATCTCGGAGTTGTCGATATAGGCGCAGCAGGCGTCGACCACCTCGCTGAGGTTGTGCGGGGCCATGTTGGTGGCCATACCGACGGCGATACCGCTGGCGCCGTTGACGATCAGCAGCGGGATCTTGGTGGGCAGCACCGTGGGTTCGGGGATCGTATCGTCGAAGTTGAGCGTCCAGTCGACGGTCTCCTTGTCGATGTCGGCCATCACCTCGTCGGTGATCTTCTTCATGCGGGCCTCGGTATAACGCATGGCAGCCGGCGAGTCGCCGTCCATCGAACCGAAGTTACCCTGGCCGTCGACCAGCGGGTAGCGCATCGACCACTCCTGCGCCAGACGCACCATCGCGTCGTAGACCGACGAGTCGCCGTGAGGGTGGAACTTACCGAGCACGTCGCCGACGATACGCGCCGACTTACGGGTCGGTTTGTCGGAGTAGAGGTTGAGCTCCGCGCTCATATCGTAGAGGATACGGCGGTGCACGGGCTTCATGCCGTCGCGCACGTCGGGAAGCGCACGCGACACGATGACCGACATCGAATAGTCGATGTACGCCGACTTCATCTGCTCTTCGATATTGATAGGAATGATACGTCCTGTCAAACCTGCATTCTTTTCTTCTTCAGTTAGCATCTTATCTCTTTAAAATTACAGTCTTTTAACGAACAAAAATACGATTTATTTCCGATCTGAGCAACTTTAAGCCGATAAATATCGCCTCCGCGCGGAAGATTTCCGGGACGACGCCCCGTTTTTGCCCCTTTTCCGGCGATCTGACGGCCTCAAAAAAAATTCCCGGCAGACTGACGGCGTCCGCTTGCGCGTTCCGGATCGTTTCACTACCTTTGCGGCCTCTATTTCCCGAACATGGCACAGATAAACACACTCAAGGAAGTACTCGCGCTGGCTCAGAAGTCGGCAACGGGCAAAATGCAACTCCCGGCGGGCAAGACCCTCCTGCTGGCATTCCTGGCCGGCGCATACATCGCCATGGGCGGACTCTTCTCGCTGATGGCGGGGTTCGGGTTCCCCGGGGTGGCCGAAGCGCCCGGGTTGCAGCGCCTGCTCTCGGGGCTGGTATTCCCGCTGGGGCTCATCCTGGTGGTATTCGCCGGGGCGGAGCTCTTCACGGGCAACAACGCCGTGCTCGTACCCGGGGCGCTGGGCCGCAGGTACGGATGGGGCAAGGTGCTGCGCAACTGGGGGCTGGTATACGCGGGGAATTTCATCGGGGCGGCCTTCTTCGCCTATTTCCTGGTGGTGCTGCCCGGCGTACTCTCGTCGGAGCTGTGGCGCGAAGCGGCCTGCAACGTGGCGCAGGCCAAGGTCTCGATGCCGTGGCTGACGGTATTCCTGCGCGGCGTGGGCGCCAACTGGCTGGTATGCCTCGCGGTATGGCTCGGGCTGAGTACCGACGACGCGGCAGGCCGTATGATGGGGTTGTTTTTCCCGGTCATGTGCTTCGTGGTGATCGGCTACGAGCACTGCATCGCCAACATGTTCTTCATCCCGCTGGGGATGATGCTGGGCGCCCCGGTGACGGCGGCGGACATGGTCGCCGCAAACCTGGTTCCCGCCACGCTCGGGAACATCGCGGGCGGCGGCATCTTCGTCGGCGGGCTCTACTGGTACCTCAACCGGAAATAGGGGTCAATCCGCCAGCCTGAGCCACAACCGCCCGTGGCGGAAATCGAAGACCACCCGGAATGCGGAGAAGAATTTTACGCCGAGGAAACCGTCGCCGGGGAGTTTCATCGGTTTGTCAAGCACCACGACAGGCAGCCCGCCGAAGGAGTAACACCCCATGAAAGTGGCGACGGCGGGCATCAGCACCCGCAGGGTCATCCCGCCCGGCGTATGGCCTTCCACCAGATCGACAGGGGCGCGTGACACGAATTTTCCGACCTCAGGTTTGAACGCAAAGAGTGCCAGCAGGTTGGCGTTGCCCAAATCGACGACCAGCCGCATCGGCATCGCACGGCTGCGTCCCCGGTCGTCGGACAAACGCACTGTATCCACGACCCAGAACATCCCCGACTGCCCGTCGGGCACCAGTTCGTAGGCCTCCCACCCGTCGCCGGGCTGCGGCAGGCTCCCGGATGAGAGCGGGCGGAAAATGCCGCGGCGGACATCGAGCTCGAAAATACCGGGCGCGGCCACGCTGTCGGTCGTGAAGGTATGGAGCGGGTAGAGCAGGTCGCAGGGCCTGCGTCGCCTGAGGTCGACGACATAGCTCTCGCGCAAACTGCGCGTATCCCCCACCCTGAGCCCCGGCGCCAGTTTATAGCGGGCCGAATAGTCCGTGCCGCCGGCCATGCGGAAACGCACGGGACGTTCGAGTTCGACGGGTTCGAAAAGCCCGGGGTGCGACCAGACCAGCGCGCTGTCGATCAGCGGAAAATAGACGCCCGATTCGAGGAACACCCGCACCGGTATGGAATCCCCTACGAAAGACGCCGCATAGAGCAGATCGCGCTCGCAGGTAAGCTCCCATGCCGTGCCGGAAGGCTGTTGCCCGGCCGGGCTTCCGGCTCCGGGAACCGAACCGGGCATATCCGCCGCAGGGCGGTCATGTCCGGCGGCAGGGGTATGCCCGCCCGCCGGCGACGGGTCTTCCGGCGCCGCAGCCAGCATCGCCGCGGGGATGGCGACGGACAACAGCAGCATAATCGGCCGGCGGAACATGGTCAGCGGAAGTCGATGAATTCGTACCCGGCGTAGTTATCCTTCGCAAAGGCCTTGAGCGGCGTTTCGAGGGGCTTGATGCCCAGCACCGAAACCTGCACCTGCTCGCCGTCGTAATCGTAGCGGAGCGACACGGGACGCATCGCGGCGGTATCGACCGTAAGGACGATATTGCCCGCCGAGGAGGTATTCCCCGGCGCAGGCGTCAGCCGCACCACGGCACGGCCTTCCTGCTCGCCGGCGAGCGAGGCCGCATATTCGCTGCCGAGGAAATCGAAGGCATGGACGGGGTTATTGAGGATATTGCGGCTGCCGGTGTCGACCACGTCGATCGTCACCTCGCGGCGGCGGTTGTCCACCTCGTAGCGCACGGCTCCGTCGCAGTAGACCTCGGCATCGCCCAGCACGAGGTAATAATTCTCCCCCTCGACGGCATAGCGCCCGCGCGTGACGTATTCGTCCGAGCGAACCTCGAACGACACCCCGTAGGCACCCAGCGCCCGGAAGCCGTCGCTGACCCCGGCCAGGATCGCGTCGGCACGGCCGGCGGCCGGAACATTATTTGCGGCAGCCGGAACATCCGCGGCAGCCGGAACTGCGGCGACGGATTGCATCGCGGAAAGCAGCAACAGGAGGGACAGGAGTCGTTTCATGGCAGCATCAGAATAGGCCCAGCTCCTGCAACTTGGCTTCGAGCGAGGGCATGTCATGGAAAAGGATGTCGCGCGGCTTGGCTCCCTGCTGGCGGCCGACGATGCCGGCACGTTCGAGCTGCATCATGATGCGCCCGGCACGGTTGAAGCCCACCTCGTAGTTGCGCTGGATCATCGAGGTCGAGATATTGCCGCCCGAAACGGCGTCGCGGGCGATCTCGGCGAAGAGCGAATCGTATTTCACGGGGGCGGAGTCCTCGCTGCCCATGCTCCCCGAAGAATCGCCCGTATCGGGCGTATAGTCGGGCAGCGAATAGGCCGAGGTATAGCCCTGCTGCTTCGATATATACTCGACGATGCGTTCGACCTCCTTGGTTTCGACCAGCGCGCACTGGATACGGATCAGTTCCCCGTCCTTCGAGAAGAGCATGTCGCCGCGGCCGATAAGCTGGTTGGCCCCCGGCTGGTCGATGATCGTGCGCGAGTCGATCATCTGCATCACGCGGAAGGCGATACGGGCCGGGAAATTGGCCTTGATACCGCCCGTGATGACCTTCACGTCGGGGCGCTGCGTGGCGATGATCAGGTGGATGCCGACGGCACGCGCCTTCTGCGCGAGGCGCATGACGGGCCCCTCGACCTCGCGGGCGGTCATGATCAGATCGGCGAACTCGTCGACCACCACGACGATATAGGGCAGGTAGCGGTGCCCGTTGAGCGGGCTGAGCCGCCGGGCGGTGAATTTCTCGTTGTACTCGGCGATGTTGCGCGCCCCGGCTTTCTTGCAGAGTTCCAGGCGGCTGTCCATCTCCGTGCAGAGCGAATTGAGCGTGTAGACCGCCTTCTTGGGGTCGGTGATGATGGCATCGTCCTCGGACTCCATCTTGGCGAGGAAGTGGCGCTCGATCTTGGCATAGAGCGAGAACTCGACCATCTTGGGGTCGATCATCACGAACTTGAGCTGCGCGGGGTGCTTGCGGTAGAGCAGCGAGGTGATGATGGCGTTCAGCCCCACGGACTTACCCTGTCCCGTGGCGCCCGCCACCAGCAGGTGCGGCATCTTGGCCAGGTCGAACACGTAATTCTCGTTCTGGATCGTACGGCCGATCACCACCGGGAGCTCGGCCTTCGACTCCTGAAAACGCAGCGAACGCACGGCGGAGTACATCGACACCACCTGCTTATCGCGGTTGGGCACCTCGATGCCGATGGTTCCCTTGCCGGGGATAGGGGCGATGATGCGGATACCCAGCGCCTTGAGGCTCTGGGCGATGTCGTTTTCGAGCCCCTGGATCTTCGAGATCTTGACGCCCTGCGCCTGCACGATCTCATAGAGCGTCACGGTGGGGCCGACCGTGGCCTTGATACGCTGGATGGGGATGCCGAAATTGCGGAGCGTATCCTCGATCTTGGTCTTGTTCTCGAAAATCTCCTCGTCGCTCACTTCCGAGTCGGAAACATAGTCTTCGAGCAGCGTCACGGGCGGCTTGTGGTAGTTCACGAGGTCTTTCAGCGGGTCGTAGCTCTCGGTCGGGATCGCCTTTTCATCGACCAGACGGGCTTCGTTGGCCTCGACGGTCACGACGACGCCCCCGGCAGGAACGGGTATCTCGGTAAACGGCCCGTCGGGGAGCGGCTCCCCGGATACAGGAGCGGCAGCGGAGGGCATCCCGGCAACAGAGGGCATCCCGGCAGCCGGGGCCGGTGTCCCGACGGGGTCTTCCCCGCCCAGGGATAATTCGGTGAAAGGTTCGTCGGACACAGGCGCAGCAGGCCGGACAGCAGTGCCGGCGGCAGGACGCACCGCGGGGCGTTCCAGCTCGACAAGCCCGCTGGGGCCGATCACCAGCCGGCCTTCGGGGCGCGACAGGTCGACCTCGGTAAACTCGCCGTCGTCATCGGATGCGGCGGCCTCTGCCGCCTGCGGGGCTTCGGGCACAATGGGCATGCCGTCGGGGCCCAGTTCCACGAACGGATTGTCGTCCGCATCGCGGCGGGCGGCCTGCGGGGCGGCGGGAGTCCCGGCGGCAGCAGGCCCGGGAGTACGTACAGCGCGGGGCATTTCCGGCACCGGACGCTGCACGGCCAGTTCGAGTTCGGGACGGCGCACGACCACCTCGGGCTCCGCCTTCACGGCAGACTCCACGGCCGGAGTGTCGGCCGACCGCCTGGCAGGCCTCTCCCCGGGATTCCCGGCGGATTCCGCAGATACGGCAGCCGCATCCCCGGCGGCATCGGACGGTTGCCCGTGCGCGTGCACGACCTTATGTTTGACGATCTCGACGATCTTGCCGCTCTTATCGACCATGACGTTGCCCGCACGGTTGACCTTGTTGATGAAATTGCGGTTGATGAATACCCCCGTAAGGATCCAGCAGCCCAGCAGCAGGATCAACGTCCCCAGCACCCCGATATGCGTGCGCAGCAGCGCTGCGGTCTCGATGCCGAAGGCACCGCCCCACCCCGTCGAACTGCAAAGGCTCCACTTGTCCGAGAAGGCGAAGCCCAGCGTCAGCGAACCGAGGATCAGGATGAGGAAAAGCGAGAGGATCGAATGGTTGAACAGCAGCGGGCGCTGGCGGATGACGCGCACGCCGACGAGCACCACCATCACCGGGATCAGAATGCCGGACACGCCGAACGAGTTGTCGACCAGCAGGCGTCCCAGCCTGGCACCCGCCCAGCCGCAGAGATTTCCAGGCTCGACGCCCAGCGTGGCACGTTCCTCGGGCGAGAGCAGCAGCCCGCTCTGGTCGGCCGCCCAGGTAAAAAACGAGAACAGTACGGCCGAGGCGGCGAACACCCCGATGAAAAGCAGCAGCAATCCTGCGACCCAGCGCGCACTGTCGCTGTTGGAACGCTGGACTTTCTGCCGTCCGTTGGGGGATGAGGATGTATTTTTAGATGCCATCTGTGTTGCGCTTGATTTTTATCAAGCGAAGTTACGCATTTTTTTCGACATTTCGGAATATCGCGATGTAAAATCGGGTTCGGAAGCGAATCCGGCGCTATTAAAGTGCCCCCAAGGCCTTGCGTTCCAGGCGGAGGCGGTAGGCCTCGTCGGCAAAGGTGCGGAACGTATATTCCGCGCGGTGGGCGGGGTCGACGTGCAGGCCGTAACGGTCGAGCAGCTGCACGACGCGGCGGGCGACGGCGGGCGAAGGGTCGACGACCGTGACGCCGCGGCCCGCGACGACACGTTCGAGGACGGGAAGCAGGAAAGGATAGTGCGTGCAGCCGAGCACGATCTGGTCGGCCCCGTGCTCCAGCATCTCCGCGACGGCGGCACGGACGGTAGCCTCGGCCTCGGGCGTAGCTTCGAGGTCGTTTTCGACCAGTTCGACGAAGCCCCGGCCTGGCGCCGTGACAAGGTCTACGCCGTCGCCGTACCTGGCCGCCGTGCGGCGGAAGAGCTCGCCGTCGAGGCTCCGTTCGGTAGCCAGTACCCCCACCACCCCGCTGCGGGTCGCCAGGCAGGCGGGTTTCACGGCCGGCTCCATGCCCACGATCGGCATGGGGGCGTATTTTTCGCGCAGGAAGTCGATGGCGGCGGCCGTAGCGGTATTGCAGGCCACGACGACCAGCTTGCACCCCTGCGCCACAAGGAAGGCGACCGCTTCGTCGGCAAGGCGCCGCACCTCCTCGCGGGGGCGCGACCCGTAGGGGCAGTTCTTACCGTCACCCAGGTAGACGAGCGACTCAGCGGGGAGCGCACGCCGCACCTCGCGCCAGACGGTCAGCCCGCCCAGCCCCGAATCGAAAACACCGATGGGTGCATTATTTGAAAGTTTATCCACGTCTTTCAGGAGTTGCAGCATATCATCGTCCGCGGCACGGCCGCGTCGTATCGTTCGCTGCGGTTTCCGCGCCCCCGGGTACTCCCGGGGCCGCAGCCGCAGGGTCTTTTCTATTTCAGGCCGAGTTGCCTCAGGATATGCTCCACGACCTGGTCGTCGGACATCGCATCGCAGTCGACGACCAGATGCGCCTGCGCATAGAAGGGTTCGCGCACGGCCATATCGCGTTCCATGAAAGCGACCAGTCCGGCATCGTCCAGCCCCCGCAAGCGGGGACGTTTCCGGCGTCCGTAGGGGCTCAGGCGGCGGGCGATTTGCTCCGCAGTGCGGTGCAGGAAGACGGTATGCCCCACGCCGTTCATGCGCTGCATGTTGTCGCTCCAGGTGGGGAGCCCCCCGCCCGTCGAGACCACCGTTTCGCCGCCTGCGGCGATCGCCCGTTCGAGCGCTTCGCGCTCCGCTTCGCGGAACCGTGCCTCGCCTTCATAACGGAAGACATCGGCCACGGAGGCTCCCGCCTGCTCCTCGACCAGCGCATCGGTATCCACGAAGCCGACGCCCAGCCTGCGCGCCAGCTTGCGCCCGAGGGTGCTCTTGCCGCATCCCATGTAACCGACCAAAAAGAGGGGTTTCATCGCCGGCAGGTCAAAACAGGTTCAGTTGTTCGGGGTCGATCACCTCGTCGGCATCGCCCCGGGCGCGTTCGATCTCGAACTCCACCCCGCCGGAAACAGCCGCAGCGTCGCCGGCACCGGCATCCGCCGCCCCGTCATCCGCCCCGCCGCCGGAGAGCAGGCCGTCGGGAATCTCCCCGGCATCGCCGTCGTCCGAAGGTTCGGGCTCGGGCGGCAGTTCGGGTTCGATGAAGCGCAGCGTAGCGACCTCGTAGGTCGTCAGGCGCTTGCCCTTGGCGCGGTGGCTCTTGACGCCGACGAATTCGTCGACGTCGACCTCGTCCGCGGGACGCGACGCATGCGCCCCCTTGTAGGTGATTTCGAGTTTGGCGCCCGTGCGTTCCGTCACGGCGACCAGGTCGGCCTGTCCGTCCTCGTCGAGGAAGAACTGCATCTTGTCGCTCATCTCGGCCGTGAAGCGCTTCATGTAATAGAACTGCTGCGAACGGTCGTAGTAGCAGACGCTGTAAACGCGGTCGGGCTCATAGCGGCTCACGCGCACGGTCTCGTCGGGGAAATGCTGCCCGAGGTCGTAACCCGTGATATAGTACTGGTTCTTCGACGTCCAGACGATGATCCGGTCGTCGCCCTTGAACTCGCCCAGCAGCTTGCCGCGGCCGTCGGCGTTCAGGCGGCGGACATCCTCGTCGAACCAGACGTTCTGGCCGCCGAGCGTCGAGGTGCCGCGCTCCTTGAGGACGATCTTATGGATGCCGTAGCGCGAGAAGAGGTTGCCCTGGCTCTGGCGCCCCTTGATGGCGAGGGTCGAGAAATCGAGGTCGACGATCACCTTCTTGAGACGCGGACGGGGCTTGAAGTAAACCTTCAGCACCTCGGCCTCACCATTCGGATTGACAGACATATAGAGTATCTCGCTCTTGGGCGTACCCTTGGTGATGTCGTACTCCTTGTCGCGCGTGATGGCCTTGATGGCGCAGCGCTTCATCATGATCGGGCCGTTCTTGCCGTCGCGGTACAGCACGTTGTAGATCGTGCGCTCGTCGTTGCGCTTGAAGACCCCGATGTAGTAGATGCCCTTCTCGAAGAAGGCCTTGTCGCTCACCTTGGTGATGACGTAGCGGCCGTCCTTCGTGAAGACGATCACGTCGTCGATGTCCGAGCAGTCGCATACGAATTCGGCGTCCTTCATCGACTTACCGATGCCGAAGAAGCCCTCGGCGCGGTCGACGTAGAGCTTGGCATTGGTCACGGCGACCTTCGTGGCCTCGATGTTGTCGAACTCACGCAGCTCGGTGCGGCGCTCCTTGCCCTTGCCGTACTTGTCGCGGATACGCTCGTAGTAGGCCACGGCGTACTCGGTGAGATGGTCAAGGTCGTACTGCGTGGCCTTGATGTCCTCTTCGATCTGACGGATCTCGTTGTCGGCCTTGTCGCTGTCGTAACGCGAGATGCGGATGAACTTCAGTTCCGTCAGGCGCTGCACGTCGGAGAGCGTGACCTCGCGGCGCAGCCGTTTCTTGAACGGTTCGAGCCCCTTGTCCACGGCGGCGTAGGCCTCTTCGCGGCTCTTGCAGCCCTCGATGAGCTGGTAGAGCTTGTTCTCGATGAAAATGCGTTCGAGCGACGCGGCATGCCAGGCTTCGTTCAGTTCGCCGAGCCGGATCTCCAGCTCGCGTCCCAGCAGCCACTTGGTATGCTCGGCCGAGCGGCGCAGGATTTCGCTCACGCCCAGGAAATGGGGTTTCTCCTCCCAGATGACGCAGGCGTTGGGAGAGATCGAAACCTCGCAGTCGGTGAAGGCGTAGAGGGCGTCGATGGTTTTGTCGCTCGACTCGTCGGGCGAAACCTGGATGATGATTTCGACCTTGTCGGCCGTATTGTCGTCGACCTTCCTGATTTTGATCTTGCCCTTGTCGTTGGCCTTGATGATCGAATCCTTGATCGACTCGGTGGTCGTGGTATAGGGTATTTCGGTGATGGCGAGCGTGCGTTTGTCGATCTTCGAAATCTTGGCGCGCACCTTCACCGCCCCGCCCCGCAGGCCGTCGTTATAGCGGCTCACATCGGCCATGCCGCCCGTCGGGAAGTCGGGATAAAGCTGGAATTCGCGCCCCTCGAGGTGTGCGATGCAGGCGTTGATAAGCTCCACGAAGTTGTGGGGCAGGATCTTCGACGCCAGACCCACGGCGATGCCGTCGGAGCCCTGCGCCAGCAGCAGCGGGAACTTGATCGGCAGCGTGACGGGCTCCTCCTTGCGACCGTCGTACGACAGCATCCACTCGGTGGTTTTCTTGTTGAAGACCACTTCGGAGGCGAACTTCGACAGGCGCGCCTCGATGTAACGCCCCGCGGCGGCCTCGTCGCCCGTGAGGATGTTGCCCCAGTTGCCCTGGCAGTCGATCAGCAGGTCTTTCTGCCCCAGCTGCACCAGTGCGTCCTTGATCGACGCATCGCCGTGCGGGTGGTACTGCATGGTCTGTCCCACGATGTTGGCCACCTTGTTGTAGCG
>OJSL01001064.1_pt1 | contig 23800 bp, 18 predicted proteins | sample 1599451 | NCBI WGS metagenome assembly OJSL01 (sample SAMN04168657, study PRJEB22393) | human gut metagenome | biome: human gut microbiome; feature: stool | host: Homo sapiens | collected 2014-03-20
TAGTTTCTATCGATCAATGTTCCAAAGAGGACATTCTTCGTATTCTGGATAACGCCAGGAAGTTTGAAGCAAATCCGAACCGTAAGGTGCTGGAAGGCAAAGTTGCAGCGACCTTGTTCTTCGAACCCTCCACCCGCACACGTCTGAGTTTCGAAACTGCGGTGAACCGGTTGGGCGGCCGTGTGATCGGTTTCTCCGACGCTTCCACGACTAGTTCCTCCAAAGGCGAAACACTGAAAGATACCATCCTGATGGTAAGCAACTACGTCGATCTTATCATTATGCGCCACCATTTGGAAGGCGCCGCCCGTTATGCATCGGAGGTTACGGACGTGCCTATCATCAATGCCGGTGACGGAGCAAACCAGCATCCTTCCCAGACAATGCTGGACCTCTATTCCATTCAAAAGACACAAGGCAAGCTGACCGATCTCAACATCACAATGGTAGGCGACCTGAAATACGGACGTACCGTACACTCACTGATAGTAGGTATGTCTCATTTCAACCCGACATTCAACTTTATCGCACCAAACGAACTCCGCATGCCGGACGAACAGAAAAACTTCTGCGACAAACATGGCATCAAATACAACGAATATACCGAATTTACGGAAGACATCATCAACCAGACGGATATTCTGTACATGACTCGTGTACAACGCGAACGTTTCACCGACCTCGAAGAATACGAACGTGTAAAGAATGTGTATATACTGAAGAATGACATGCTGAAAAACAGTCGCGAGAACTTGCGCATCCTGCATCCGCTGCCTCGCGTGAACGAAATCGCTTATGATGTGGACGATAATCCGAAAGCCTATTATATCCAGCAGGCACGCAACGGACTGTTCGCCCGTCAAGCCATCATCTGCGAAGTGTTGGGCATTTCCGTTGAAGATTAAGAATCCCGTTTCCTGATTTTCAACTTTCAATTATCAATTTTCAATTATCAAAAGTTATGTCAGCAGAAAAGAAAAAAGAATTGCAGGTCGCCGCTTTAGAGAACGGTACTGCCATTGATCATATTCCCCCCAGCCAGTTGTTTAAAGTAGCCAAATTACTGGGGCTGGAAAACATGGACAATACGATTACGATCGGCAACAATTTCCACAGCAATAAAATGGGCAGTAAAGGCATGATCAAAATCTCCGACAAGTTCTTCTGTGACGAAGAGATCAACCGCATCGCCCTGATCGCCCCAAACGTGATCCTGAACATTATCCGCGATTACGAGGTAGTGGAAAAGAAAGAGGTAAAAATGCCGGATGAGCTTCGTGGCATCGTGAAATGTGCCAATCCGAAATGTATTACCAACAATGAACCGATGAGCACCATCTTTCATGTGATAGATAAGGATAATTGCATCGTGAAATGCCATTATTGCGAAAAAGAACAGAAACGAGAAGAGATAACAATCCTCTAACTTCAGCTCACCACAGATTACACGGATTCACACAGATTTTTATTTTATGGAATAATAATATCTATATCTGTGTTAATCTGTGTAATCTGTGGTAAAAAATGACAACTATGAAACAGGACTGGAAACCAGGAACGATGATTTATCCGCTGCCGGCTGTACTAGTCAGTTGCGGAAAAGAGGAAAGCGAATATAATATGTTCACAGTAGCATGGACGGGTACGATTTGCACGAACCCGCCCATGTGTTACATATCCGTACGTCCGGAACGCCATTCATACGATATTATCAAAAAAAATATGGAGTTTGTCATCAACCTGACAACCAAAGACATGGCTTTTGCCACCGACTGGTGCGGAGTTCGTTCGGGACGTGATTATCATAAATTCGAAGAGATGAAACTGACACCCGGACAGTGTACGGTAGTCAGTGCCCCGCTGATTGAAGAATCACCCCTTTGCATTGAATGTCGTGTAAAAGAAATCATCTCTCTTGGTTCACATGATATGTTTATTGCCGACGTGGTAAATGTGCGTGCCGATGAACGGAACCTGAACCCCGAAACCGGAAAGCTGGAACTGGCGGAAGCTAATCCGCTGGTATATGTGCACGGAGGATATTACAATTTGGGAGAGAAAATCGGAAAGTTCGGTTGGAGTGTAGAAAAGAAAAAATCATAAAAGGAACGATACTGTCATGGATATGCTGCGTAAATTCATTTTTTTAGGTTTATTAGTTGCAGCCGGCAGCCCGGTTGTCGGACAGAATTATAACGCAGACAGAGTAGACCGTCCCAATACAAAAAAAATAAATATCGGTATCAAAGCGGGCTTCAACTCTTCCATGTTCATGGTGTCTGAACTAAAAATTAAGGATGTGACTATCAATGAGGTACAGAATAACTATAAGATAGGTTATTTCGGTGCTCTCTTCATGCGCATCAATATGAAAAAACATTTTATCCAGCCTGAAGTGTCGTACAATGTAAGCAAAGGTGAGATTACGTTCGACAAACTCGGTTCCCAGCATCCTGCCATCGAGCCTGATTACGCATCGGTACAATCGGTGTTGCACAGTGTCGATTTTCCCGTTCTATATGGCTATAATGTGGTGAAAAAAGGACCTTACGGAATGTCTATCTTCGCAGGTCCCAAGCTTCGCTACCTATGGGGAAAGCACAATGAAATCACTTTTAAGAATTTCGACCAAAAGGGTATTCACGAAAAGTTGTATCCGTTCAATGTCAGCGCAGTGATTGGCGTAGGTGTCAACATCTCACGTATCTTCTTCGATTTCCGCTACGAACAAGGTATAGGAAACATCTCCAAGTCTATCATTTATGACAATATCAACTCCGACGGCAGTACGGGTGTGAGCAACATTATTTTCCGTCGCCGTGACAGCGCGTTAAGTTTTTCACTGGGATTCATTCTTTAAGAATAAAATATCATTAAATCCCGCTTTTTACTAACATTTTTCTTACTGTTCCTTCATTCTTTATTTATTTTCATTAACTTTGTGCGCTTAAAATAGGTATCTCGAATTAGAAATTTAATCTTACTTATAAAAGAATGAAAAGAGACGACATCATTTTCGACATCATCGAAAAAGAGCATCAACGTCAGTTGAAAGGAATCGAGCTGATTGCATCAGAAAACTTTGTGAGTGACCAGGTAATGCAGGCAATGGGTTCTTGCCTGACTAACAAGTATGCAGAAGGTTATCCGGGCAAACGCTATTACGGAGGTTGTGAAGTTGTAGACCAGAGCGAACAAATCGCTATCGACCGCCTGAAAGAAATCTTCGGAGCCGAATGGGCAAACGTACAGCCGCATTCCGGAGCACAGGCTAACGCAGCCGTTTTTCTGGCTGTCCTGAATCCGGGCGACAAATTCATGGGATTGAATCTTGCACATGGCGGGCACCTTTCTCATGGTTCATTAGTAAATACTTCCGGTATTATCTATACTCCCTGCGAATATAATCTGAATAAGGAAACAGGACGCGTTGACTACGACCAAATGGAAGAAGTCGCTCTACGCGAAAAACCGAAAATGATCATTGGCGGCGGTTCCGCTTACTCTCGTGAATGGGACTACAAGCGTATGCGTGAAATCGCAGACAAAGTAGGTGCTATCCTGATGATCGACATGGCTCATCCTGCCGGTCTGATTGCTGCCGGAGTACTGGAAAACCCGGTTAAATATGCACATATCGTCACTTCTACTACACATAAAACACTTCGCGGGCCTCGTGGTGGTGTCATCATGATGGGCAAAGATTTCCCTAATCCTTGGGGAAAGAAAACTCCGAAGGGTGAAATCAAAATGATGTCTCAACTGCTGGATTCAGCTGTTTTCCCAGGTATCCAAGGCGGACCGCTGGAACACGTGATTGCTGCCAAAGCTGTGGCTTTCGGCGAAATCCTGCAACCTGAATTCAAGGAATATGCAAAACAAGTACAAAAGAATGCTGCCGTACTTGCACAGGCATTGATTGACCGTGGTTTTACGATCGTTTCCGGTGGCACTGACAATCACTCTATGCTGGTTGACTTGCGTAGCAAATACCCTGATTTGACAGGTAAAGTGGCAGAGAAAGCATTGGTTTCTGCTGATATTACCGTTAATAAGAATATGGTTCCGTTCGACAGCCGTTCGGCTTTCCAGACTTCCGGTATTCGTCTGGGGACTCCAGCTATTACAACTCGTGGTGCTAAGGAAGATCTGATGCTTGAAATCGCAGAAATGATTGAGACTGTGTTATCCAACGTAGACAATGAAGAGGTTATCGCACAAGTTCGTGCACGTGTCAATGAGACAATGAAGAAATATCCTCTTTTTGCTTATTAAGAGGCATACTTTATTTTAGGTCTGATATTCGGATTATCGGATACTGTAACTTATCAGGTCTGTTCTTTTCAAAAAGGACAGACCTCTTTTTGTATTTATTAACTTTGCTATCCGAACTATCTGTCAGGAATTTCGTTTTTCTTATTACAAAAAAAAGATATGGAATATCTCTTCAACAAAAACGAATTCAATCGTACGGTACGCCGGAAGAGATATAAAAAGGTGTACCGGACTCTATATACAAGCATCCCCGTCTTTCCCTATTGTTTTATAAGGAAAGACGGGGATTTACTCATTGAAGCAGGGATTCCTGCGGTCCGATTGTTTTTTTAGCTCAAACCTTCTATTTCTCCATCCACAATATCAATGTGCAATGCCTGCGGTTCTTTAGGAAGTCCCGGCATGCGGAGAATTTCTCCGGCTATCGCAACAATCATTTCAGCTCCGTTATTAATGACTATATCTTTGATATGGAACTCGAAATTATTCACTGCACCATAAATCTTAGGATCGGCAGAGAAAGAATATTGTGTTTTTGCAATACAAACCGGATAATGGGTAATTCCCATTTTCTCAATCAGTTTGATGCGGTTACGGGCAATGCTGCTGTATGTGATAACGCTTGCTCCATAAATATTGGTAGCTACCTTTTCAATCTTCTGCTGTATGCTGTCTTCTTCTTTGTAAGTATAACGCAGAGAACCGGACGGATTATTTTCGATAGTATCTACCACCAGGCGAGCCATATCTACTGCGCCCTCTCCTCCTTCAGTGAATGCATTGTTGATAGCGAAACCTACGCCTAACTGCTCGCAATGCTCGCGCAACAGTTCCATTTCTTCATCTGTATCTGTAGCAAACTTATTGAAAGCTACAATCACTGTTTGACCGAAAGAACGAAGATTACGGACATGCTTGTCCAGATTGCGCAATCCTTCTTTCAATCCTTCCATATTCGGTTCTTTAATGCGGTCGAGACTGACACCACCATGCATTTTCAGTCCCTGTGCCGTAGCCACGATTACAGTCAGACGTGGTTGGAGTCCGCTCTTACGGCATTTGATATTGTAGAACTTCTCCGCACCGAGGTCGGCACCGAATCCGGCTTCCGTAATCACATAATCGCCGAATGACATAGCCAGCTTCGTTGCCAGAATAGAGTTACATCCGTGAGCTATATTAGCGAACGGACCGCCATGTACGAAAGCGGCGGTTCCTTCGGTCGTCTGCACTAAGTTGGGATGAATGGCGTCTTTCAACAGTACGGTGATAGCTCCCGCCACTCCCAAATCTTTGACTGTAAAAGGTTTATCATCGTATGTAAAGCCTAACAGGATATTTTCGATACGGCGGCGCAAGTCATCCACATCTTTAGAAAGACAAAGGATAGCCATAATCTCCGACGCCGGAGTAATATCAAAACCGGATTCTTGAGTGATACCGTTTGATTTTGGCCCCAGACCTACGACAATACTACGCAAAGAACGGTCGTTCACATCAAGCACCCGGCGCCATAGGATTTCCTTCAGTCCGAAACCTTTCGCCTGATTCTGATAAAGATAATTATCAAGCAAAGCGGAAATCATGTTATGCGCAGAAGTGATAGCATGAAAGTCTCCGGTGAAATGAAGATTAATCTTTTCCATAGGGAGCACCTGGGCATATCCTCCTCCGGCCGCACCGCCTTTCATACCGAAACAGGGTCCGAGAGAGGGTTCACGTAAAGCAACGATAGCTTTCTTTCCAATTTTATTGAGTCCCAAAGCGAGACCGATAGATACAGTGGTTTTGCCGATACCCGCTTTTGTTGCTGTAATGGCAGTTACCAGGATGAGGTTACTTTTCTTCACCTTCTCCTCATCAATCAGTTGTTCGGGAATCTTTGCGATGTAGCGACCATAATTTTCTACTTCTTCACGAGGGATTCCGATACTTTCGGCAACTTGCTTTATCTTCTTCAATTCAATGCTGCGAGCAATTTCTATGTCTGATTTCATACAGGATATGATTAGTTTTATTTTGAAAGTGCAAAAGTAACAAATCTACGTGAAGCAACAAACTCTTTGCGTACAATAACTGTTGTTATTGGCATAACCTAAAACAACAACTTAATTATGGAATGGATTATCAATCAACTAAGGGTACACCCTGAACTTGCTATCTTCCTCACACTTTTCGCGGGATTCTGGCTGGGAAGACTGAAAATAGGGAAATTCTCTTTAGGTACAGTGACCAGCGTCCTTCTGGTAGGAGTATTGGTAGGACAATTGAACATTACAGTAGACGGTCCGTTAAAAGCCGTATTTTTTCTACTCTTTTTGTTTGCCGTTGGCTACAAGGTAGGTCCGCAATTCTTTCGCGGACTGAAAAAAGACGGACTGCCACAGGTGGGGTTCGCCGTATTGATGTGTATCGTCAGTCTGGTAGCACCATGGATACTTGCCAAGATTATGGGATATCATATCGGAGAGGCTGTCGGATTGCTGGCAGGCTCACAAACGATATCTGCCGTTATCGGCGTGGCAAGCGATACGATCAACCAGTTGGGCATCAGCGAAGCACAGAAGGCAACATATATTAATGCTATTCCTGTGTCTTATGCCGTCACTTATATTTTCGGTACGGCTGGTTCTGCCTGGATTCTGGCTTCTCTCGGTCCGAAGCTTCTCGGCGGATTGGATAAAGTAAAAGCTGATTGTAAAGAACTGGAATCTAAAATGGGGACTTCAGAAATGGATGAACCCGGATTCTCCCCTGCCCTTCGTCCGGTAGTGTTCCGTGCGTATAAGATCACAAATAAATGGTTTGGCAAAGGAAAAAAGGTGAGTGAACTGGAAAAGTATCTATCCGAACAGGAGAAACTGTTATTTGTAGAACGAGTCCGGCAACGGGGAGTTGTAAAAGAGGTCAAACCGGATATGCTTCTTCAGCCGGAGGATGAAATCGTACTAAGCGGACGACGCGAATTTGTGATTGGCGAAGAAGACTGGATCGGCCCGGAAGTGATCGATGCGCAACTACTGGACTTTCCGGCGGAAACTCTGCCGGTTATGGTGACACACCGGACTTTCGCCGGTGAAAAGGTATCGACAATCCGGGCACAGAAATTTATGCACGGGGTTAGTATCCGTAGTATCAAACGTGCGGGTATCAATGTCCCGGTACTTGCCCGGACAGTGGTGGACGCCGGTGATATTCTGGAACTTACCGGAATGAAACATGAGGTGGAAACTGCCGCTAAACAAATGGGATATGTTGATCGGCCGACGAATCAGACAGATATGATTTTTGTCGGACTCGGTATTCTGGTCGGTGGCCTTGTCGGTGCGTTGACTATGCATCTGGGAGGTGTCCCTATCAGTCTTTCCACCAGTGGAGGTGCATTGATTGCAGGACTGATATTCGGTTGGCTGCGCAGTAAACATCCTACTTTCGGAGGTATTCCCGAACCTTCACTCTGGGTATTGAATAATGTGGGATTGAACATGTTTATTGCAGTAGTCGGCATTGCCGCAGGTCCCAGTTTTGTAGCCGGATTTAAGGAGGTCGGTTTCAGCTTGTTCATTATCGGGGCATTGGCTACGGCCATTCCTCTTCTCAGCGGGTTACTAATGGGCAAATATCTGTTCAAATTCCACCCTGCACTGACATTAGGATGTACGGCGGGAGCACGTACTACCACTGCTGCATTGGGAGCTGTTCAGGATGCGGTGGAGAGTGAGACCCCGGCTTTAGGATATACCGTAACGTATGCTGTCGGCAACACACTGCTGATTATCTGGGGAGTATTTATCGTATTGCTGATGTAAACGTGAAACCAATACTTTTGACAACTTATTTACTATTCTAACTAATATAGATTTCATTATGGAAAAAAAAGACAATAGCCCGGCTATTACCAAAAGTTATGCCAGGAAAATGGAAACGATCAGTCCGTTCGAACTGAAAAACAAGCTTATTGACATGGCGGATGAGAGTGTCAAGAAGATAGCACATACCATGCTGAATGCAGGACGGGGTAATCCGAACTGGATTGCTACCGAACCACGTGAAGCTTTTTTCCTGTTGGGACAATTCGGACTTTGTGAATGTCGCCGGGCGTTTTCACTGGAAGAAGGAATCGCCGGTATCCCTCAAAAGGCAGGGATCGCTGCCCGTTTTGAGGCGTTCCTGAAAGATAATGAGAAGGCTCCCGGTGCCAATCTGCTGAAAGAGGGTTACAACTATATGCTAATGGAGCATGCTGCCGACCCGGACACACTGGTACATGAATGGGCGGAATCCGTCATCGGTGACCAGTATCCTGTGCCCGACCGTATTCTGTATTTTACGGAACAGATCGTACAGGATTATCTGGCACAAGAGATGTGTGACCGACGTCCGCCGAAAGGGACATTCGACTTGTTCGCCACCGAAGGAGGCACAGCCGCCATGTGTTATCTGTTCGATTCGCTGGAAGAGAATTTCCTGTTGAACCAGGGAGATTCTATTGCACTGATGATTCCGGTTTTCACTCCTTATATAGAGATCCCGCAGCTACGACGTTATCAATTTAACGTGACTGAAATATCCGCCGATCAGATGACAGCCGACGGATTACATACATGGCAATATAAGGATGAAGACATTGACAAACTGAAAAATCCGCAGATTAAAGCGCTCTTCATTACGAATCCGAGCAATCCGCCCAGTTATGCGCTTAGCCCGGAGACTGCCGCACGGATTGTCAATATCGTGAAAAATGATAATCCGAACCTGATGATTATTACGGACGATGTGTATGGAACATTTATACCTCATTTCCGGTCATTAATGGCGGAATTGCCTCACAATACTCTTTGCGTTTATTCTTTCTCCAAATATTTCGGTGCAACAGGCTGGAGAAATGCCGTAATCGCGCTACACGAAGACAACATCTACGACAAAATGATTGCCCGCCTGTCGGAGGAGCAAAAAGCAATCTTGAACAAACGTTACTCCAGTATCGATTTGCATCCGGAAAAGCTGAAGTTTATTGACCGCATGGTGGCAGACAGCCGCCAGATCGCATTGAATCATACCGCAGGTCTTTCTCTGCCACAGCAGATGCAGATGAGCCTGTTCTCGTTTTTTGCTATTCTGGATAAGGAAAACCGTTACAAAACCAGAATGCAGGAGATCATTCATCGCCGCCTTCATGCATTATGGGACAATACGGGTTTCACACTGGTAGAAGACCCTCTACGTGCCGGATATTACTCGGAAATTGATATGCTGGTATGGGCGAAAAAATTCTATGGGGATGATTTTGTTGCTTATCTGCAAAAGACATATAATCCGTTGGATGTGGTCTTTCGCCTGGCAAATGAGACTTCGCTCGTATTGCTGAACGGCGGTGGCTTTGCCGGACCGAAATGGAGTGTCCGTGTATCACTTGCCAACTTGAACGAAGCTGATTATGTAAAAATCGGGCAGAGTATCAAGCGTGTACTGGAAGAGTATGCTAATGTATGGAAGGCTTCCATACGCTAAAAGGTATTTCCTCCCTCGTTCCTTTTTATGAATGAGGGAGGAAAGATACGAACTTTGCTCAATGTCATGTCTTTTGTTACTTGAAACGGGAAGTATCCACGTTAATTGCTACTTAAACGTATGTACAGATGTTGTCATCCTATTTTTAAAGAGTTTTTCTCTAAGAAAATATAACAGAAGCGAATAGTCAGGATGAAAATTTCTATCTTTGTCATAAATCAACCTTTACGAAGATGAAAAAACTGATTTTATTTCTTTCGCTGATATTATCGGTCGGTTTTGCATCCGCACAGTCAGAAATCCCTTCCGATAGTATTCGTCGTGCCCCCTCGGCTAATATTAAGGAGTTTGGCGGCTTTTTATTGGATATGGGATTGATGAATATAGCTCCTCCCAAACTTCCTAAATTCAGCCTGGATGTGCCGAATATGAGTAAAGACTATAATCAACTGTTCCGTCTGAATACGGATGCCACATACTCACAAGGATTCTCTGATGCTTTTTCTCCTTCTGCCTTTTCCGGTTTCGGATACGGGTATGGCTGGGGGCTGTCGTCTTCTCCACAGTTCATGCAAATGGGATCTTTTAAGCTGAAAAACGGTATGAGGATTAATACATACGGAGATTATGACAAAGACGGTTGGAGAGTGCCCAACCGAAGTGCCATGCCTTGGGAAAAGAATAATTTCCGGGGAGCATTCGAACTAAAATCCGCAAACGGTAATTTCGGTATACGGATTGAAGTACAGCAAGGACGAAACGGTCCTTACTAAATATATGAAGGCTAGGTTTACTATTTGCCTGATTTAAAAGCCTTATCCGCAGCGTACATTGCATCCGCTATCCTATCACACCACTTATCAAACTCCAGATCAGGCGTTTGACTCTCAGGATGTGTAAGCATATAATGCACGGATTGTCTCAGACCGTCCACCATTGATACAGTACAGATAAAATCCGGGACAAGTCTCTTGATCTTCGAATTATCAAAAACTACTGTGGCAGCCTTGTCACCTAATAGTTCTCCTCTGAAATCATAAGTTTCTCCATGTTCGGCAAGAAAATCCGAAGCTACGTGTAACGCATTCAGCGGTTTTCCTAATGCATCGGCAATGGTTTCATAAATCTGATTCCAAGTCATACTTTCGTCGGTTGTGATATGGAAAGCATTCCCGATAGCATGAGGGTTTGCCATTAAACCGACATATCCTTTGGCAAAGTCCTTAGAATGTGTCAGTGTCCATAACGAACTTCCGTCACCGGGGATAATCACAGGCTTTCCGTCAAGGATACGCTTTAAGATCTGCCAGTTTCCTTTAGCTCCATGCACAGATACGGGAGGCTTCGTTCCATTGTAGGTATGGCTCGGACGAACGATAGTCACGGGAAAGCCGGTTGTCCGGTAAGCAGTCATCAGCACTTCTTCCGCTTCAATTTTATTACGCGAGTACTCCCAAAAAGGATTTACTAATGGAGTACTTTCCGTAATGCGGTAATCTGTCTGCGGTTTTTGATAGGCAGAAGCACTACTGATGAAAATATATTGTTTTGTCTTATGCTGAAACAGACGGATATCTCGTTCTACATCTTTCGCCGTATAACCTATAAATTGGGCAACGACATCATAGCTTTCGTGTGCTATAGCTTTCGCCACCGCCTGTTCGTCATGGATGTCCGCCACGATGCTACGCATACCTTCCGGCAGTTTTTTCGAACCTCTATTGAGCAGCGTAATCTCCCACCCTCTCTGTTGTGCCAATGCTACGACATCAGTACTGATCGTACCTGTTCCGCCAATAAATAATGCTTTCATAAAAGTAGGTATTAAAATTTTTGGAACAAAGATATTAATTCTGCCTTTGACTACCAACGTTGTATACAAATTACTGATTCTTGTACCTATATTACTGTTTTGCAAATATGATATAGATAAGATATTCTTAAAAGTTTTATCTTTGCCTATGATAAAACTGTAAGCCGTATGGATGAAATTACCAAAATTGAAACTATTGATCAGTACGACCAATTGTTCGGACTGGAAACTTTGCACCCTTTAGTGAATGTGATCGACTTTTCAAAAGCGACAAAAACAGTAGAATACTATCACATGAATATTGGATTCTACTCTCTGTTTTTGAAAGACATTAATTGCGGAGACCTTAAATATGGGCGTAACTATTATGACTATCAGGAAGGAACGGTCGTCTGTATGGCCCCAGGTCAAGTGATTGGTATAGATAACCGGAAGAAAACTCCTCAACGTACAAAATCGATCGGGGTCTTGTTTCATCCCGACCTGATCCGGGGAACTTCTCTGGGACAGAATATCAAGAATTATTCTTTCTTTTCTTATGAAGTTAATGAAGCCTTGCATCTATCCGAACAGGAAAAAGAAATTGTAACGGACTGTATATATAAAATACAAATCGAATTGGAACATGCTATCGACAAGCATAGCAAACAACTTATTGTCCGCAATATCGAACTATTACTCGATTATTGTATGCGTTTCTATGAACGGCAGTTTATCACACGCAATCAGGTAAACAAAGACATTATCGTGCGGTTCGAACATCTATTGGATGAATATTTCCAAGGGCAGGTAGCACTGACCGAAGGGTTGCCTTCCGTGAAATATTTTGCAGACAAGGTATGCCTTTCTCCTAATTACTTCGGCGACCTGATAAAAAAAGAAACTGGTAAAACTGCGCAGGAATATATTCAGTGCCGTATCATTGAACTTGCCAAAGAACGAATATTGGAAGGTTCGCAAACGGTCAGCCAGATAGCTTATGAACTGGGATTCCAGTATCCTCAACACTTCAGCCGGCTATTTAAAAAACATGTCGGATATACACCGAATGAATATAAACAGCAGAACTAAGAATATACACCGGAGAGATCGTTAACGTCATGGGAGATAAAGTACTCAAAATAGGAACCGTGCATCAATGTAATTGTTGCCTGGGAAGTAAGACACTGCATCCGCTAGTCAGTGTCATCGACCTTTCGAAGGCTGACTTATCTCCTCATACGGACATTAAATTCGGATTCTATACGATTCTGTTGAGTGAATGTAAGTGTGAGGCCTATGCATACGGGCACCAATATTGTGATTTCTCGGACGGAACTCTCGTTTGCCTGACTCCCGGAGAGTCAATCAGTATGAAGGAGAACAACAAGGAATTTCCTTCCAAGGGATGGATATTGGCCTTTCACCCCGACTTGATTTGCGGGACTCCGCTCGGACTCAATATACACAATTATACTTTCTTCTCTTATTGTCCGGAGGAAGCACTGCATCTCTCTCTACGCGAAAAACAGATTATTCTGGAGTTCCTGGAGAGGATTCGGCAAGAGCTTGAGCGCTGCATTGACCGACACAGCAAAAAAATCATTTCAAAATACATTGAACTTTTGCTGGATTATTGTACCCGCTTCTACGAACGCCAGTTTATCACACGTAGCGAAGTCAATAAAAAGGTGTTCAGAGAATTCAATCATCTGCTTGATAATCATTTCAATGTGAAAGTAAGCCTATCAACTGATGTGTTATCCGATGAATATTGTGCTAATCTCCTGCATTTATCGCCTGCATATTTTAATGATTTACTGAAATATGAAATAGGAAAAGAGTTCAAAGAGTATATCCAGTTCAAACGTTTCGAGATAGCCAAAGGATGGTTGGTAAATACGGATAAAACGCTCGGCCAGATTGCACAAGAACTAGGGTTCTCTAATTCACAGTATTTCAGCCGCTTATTCAAGAAAATCACAGGGTGTTCGCCAAATGAATTCAGAATGCCCAACTAAAATTATTTAGTTAACGGCAGAAATCCTTAATAAAAATAGAATCGGGAAATAAAACTCTTAATCAATGTTATAAAACATACTTTTTTTCTTGGATTATTTGCAGATTTCACAAAAGTGCGTACCTGTGTAATGTGTTTTTCATAGTATTAGATTTAAGGTTAACAAAGGTTGGAGCAAGGCGTTGCTCCTTTTTTTATGTCTATACCTCACATAAATCCTACAATCAGTTGTAGAAATCACTATTTTTTCAGTAGTTTTGCAGAAACTCTGATAATTTAATTCAAGAAACAAAATGAAGACAAAGCAAAAATATTATCATCTTATAAAACCAATCATCTTTGTGCTATTTCTATCTTTTAGCATGGCTTCGTGTGAAAAAGAAGATATTATTCCTGAATCGCCGGATATAGAAGATACAGAAAATCCTACGGATACTGATCCCAATGAAATTGTTCCTCCTATTGTACGGGCAAATAATGAGCAAACGATATTTATGTATCTCCCTTGGTCGAACAATCTGACTTCTAACTTCTATCAGAATATCAGTGACCTGGAGAGTGTAATCGAAAAGAATATACTAAAAAATGAACGTGTCATAGTATTTATGTGTACCGAAGCTACAGAAGCTACTCTTTTTGAACTCGTTTATGAAAACGGTAAAAGCGTGCGCAAGACCTATAAGCAGTATACTGATCCCGTATATACAACAGCCGAAGGAATTACATCTATCCTTAATGATGTTCGGGAATGTACACCAGCCCAACGTTACTCTATGATTATCGGTTGTCATGGTATGGGATGGATACCTGTATCAAATGCCCAATCACGCAGTAACCTTCGTGTCAACAAAATGCACTGGGAGTATGAGAATGTACCTATGACACGTTATTTCGGAGGATTATATCCCCAATATCAAACCGACATAACCACACTTGCTCAAGGTATCTCCAATGCCGGATTGAAAATGGAATATATACTTTTTGATGATTGTTACATGTCGACAGTAGAAGTTGCTTATGATCTTAAAAATGTGACTAATCATCTGATAGCGTCTACCTGTGAAATAATGGCGTACGGTATGCCATACGCAAAGATCGGACAGTATTTGATAGGAGAAATTAATTATGAAAAGATCTGTAATGGATTCGATGACTTTTATTCAAATTATGAGATGCCATGCGGCACTATCGCTGTCACGGATTGCGCAGAATTGGATCATTTGGCAGCTATAATGAAGGACATAAATAGCCAATATACATTTGATACGACATTAACCGGGTCACTGCAAAGATTAGACGGCTATTCTCCTGTTATATTCTTTGATTGCGGAGATTATGTATCAAAGTTATGTTCCAACCAGGAATTACTGGCTCAATTCAACGAACAACTTAACCGTACTGTTCCATTCAAAAGAAATACAGATTATTTCTATTCTATGAGTAGAGGAAAGGTAAAAATAGAAACTTTCTCCGGTATCACCATTTCCGATCCCAGTACTAATGACCTCGCTTCCGCAAAAGAAAAAACAGCATGGTATGCAGCTACTCATTAAATCTATTAAAAGAGATATTTTCTAATTTGTAGATATTCAAGAACAACAGCTCTATACATCTTATAAAAAATCATGAGAAATATATTAATCATCGGTGCTAACGGATTCACCGGACGCCAATTACTGAAGGATTTATCTGCCCATAAACAATATAATGTGACCGGCTGTTCCCTGCACTCGGATATCTTTCCAGCTTTAGAGAATACAAAGAAGTATCGTTTCATTGAAGTTGATATACGGAATGAAGCGTCCGTAAAAGAGTTGTTCAAAGCAATTTGTCCGGATGTAGTTATCAACTGTTCCGCTTTATCTGTTCCCGATTATTGTGAAACACACCATGAAGAGGCTTACCTCATAAACGTTACCGCGGTAGAACAACTGGCACACCTTTGCAAAGAATACCAAAGCCGTTTCATCCATTTATCCACTGATTTCGTATTTGACGGAAAGATAAATGAAAGAACCGGACAGCTATATACAGAAGAAATACTCCCCGCTCCTGTCAACTATTACGGATTCACCAAATGGAAAGGAGAAGAAAAAGTTGCCGATATTTGTAGTAATTATGCCATTGCACGTGTAGAGATTGTGTATGGAAAAGCACTGCCCGGACAGCATGGAAATATCGTTCAATTAGTAATGAACCGTTTGAAAGCCGGACAAGAGATTCGTGTTGTATCCGACCAATGGCGCACGCCAACTTTTGTAGGAGATCTATCAGACGGGATACGACGCCTGATAGAAAATACGACCAACGGAATCTTTCATATCTGTGGTGACGAATGTTTGACTATTGCAGAAATAGCTTATCAGGTAGCAGACTACATGAAATTAAACCGCACGCTCATTTATCCTGTTACGACAGAAGAAATGCAAGAATCCACTCCCCGCCCGCGTTTTAGCGGAATGAGTATCGAGAAAGCACGAACAATACTCGGATACAATCCGCGAAAACTAAAGGAAGTCCTTCTGGATTGGAACAGCATATAATTATTGCATATTTATTTTGAAAATATACAAAAAGTTTATATCTTTGCACCAAAATTAAGAAGACCAATGATGAATCAGAGATTACAACTACATAACACTGCTTACTTTCTTGCGGAAATCCCCAATTTCTGTAAGTCATGTTGCGTGCATGTACATTGGTTCAGTGGATTCATCTAAATTCCCCTTTCTTTGATTATAGGAGCTACCTGCTGATTCACTCTGTTGCTCACAAGTAGCATTTATCCTGACTTTCAATAAGATAAATTATCTTTTTGGAGAATTATTCGTGTGGCTTATTCAAATGTATAACCTGACCTAAATATATACAATATGTTTTCTATTATATCTACCATGTTTCTAGGAATCGGAATCGGCTATGTATTGCGTAACTGGACTATTTTACAAAAGACAGAAAAGACGATTTCTCTTACAATATTCCTCTTACTCTTTATACTTGGCGTATCTATCGGCTCTAATAGTCTGATAGTAAACAATCTTGGTAAGTTCGGTAAACAAGCAATCATTCTTGCCATATCGGGTGTATTGGGAAGCTTGATTGCTGCCCGGCTGGTTTTACAACTATTCTTCAAGAAAGGAGGCGAACAATGAAAGGAAGTCTGATTGTAATATTATTCTTTTGTGTAGGCTGTATCATGGGAGCTCTCAATAAGTTTCAATTTGACACGCATACTATTTCTATGTACATACTATATGCGCTAATGCTTCAAGTAGGAGTTAGCATCGGTTCCAACAAAAATCTGAAAACAATCATTTCACACCTGCATCCCAAGATGTTACTAATTCCGTTGGGAACTATCATCGGAACATTATTATTCTCTGCTTTGGCAAGCATACTGGTAAGTCAATGGAGCGTGTTCGACTGTATGGCAGTAGGAAGCGGATTTGCCTATTATTCACTCTCTTCCATTCTTATCACCCAGTTCAAAGAACCGTCTATCGGACTGCAACTTGCCACAGAACTAGGCACAATCGCCCTACTGACTAATATCTTCCGTGAAATGATGGCACTTCTCGGCACTCCGCTTATCAAAAAGTATTTCGGAAAATTGGCTCCTATCTCTGCGGCAGGAGTCAATTCCATGGATGTATTATTGCCTTCTATCAGCAGATATTCGGGAAAAGAAATGATTCCGATTGCTATCCTACACGGCATTCTCATTGATATGAGTGTTCCGGTATTCGTTTCTTTCTTCTGCAAATTCTAAGAGCTTCAACGCCTAGCATCATCGGCTGCGAATACAAATCTGATATCGGCATAGGAGACCTCGTCTCCTAACGCCGCTTTTATTCCTGCCACTCCGGAATTCTCGTTCTTTTGCTGATACCGACGAATCTTCTCTATCTTTTCTACAGCTACTACTTGCTCCAGTTTAATCTTTCCCATACGAACATAATGTTCTAAGTGCGTAGCAATTGTTCCCGTCACCAAATCACGTGATTTAGCTATCTCCTCCATACTCATTCCCTTACAAAACATCTCATAGCTCATCTGTTTCGTATCTTTCTTCGGTTCCTTTTTTTCTCCCCTCTTACTTTTTTCCGGAAGAAATATCTCTTTGATTTCCGGTCGTTTCACTTGATTCTCCCTCATATACTTACGGACAATCCCCAAAATTTCAAGTCCATATTTCTCCACTCCTTTCGCTCCAAAATAAGGTACAGCTTCCAAAGCTTGCGGAGTATCCGGCAAAAGATTTACAATGCCCATTAATGCTTTCTGTTGCATAATGACATAAGCAGGCATATTGGTTTCACGCGTCTTTTCCGTTCTCCATTCCGATAAAGTGCGATAAAGCTCCAGATGCAGAATATCCGTAGGAACTTCTACTTTTACTTTTGTAAAACTACTACGTGTACGTTCTACCCGTTCTTTTCTCTCTCTCAATGTTTTAGCGGTAGAAGAAGGAGAAGAAGAAGAAGAGTTGTCCTCGAGACTTAACATCACCTTAGCTTTCAATTTCAAATATTCAGCAACAATAAAAGGTTGCACACACATAGCTTTCAATAAGGACTCTTTAATCCACAATGCATCATCCAACGCTTGCAAACGTTCATTCAGTTGTTTCCTCAACTCCCTATTATCAAGAGGTATATTAGTCTTTGCAAACAAAACACGAATAGGTTCCAGCTCTTTATAAAAATACACCGCACCGGAACGAATCCGTTCCTGCAATTCCTGGTCCGAAGCATAATCTTCACTCTCATTAATCAAACGTGTATACTGATTGCGGAAACGGTGGGCAACTTCCACTATCTTTTCCTTAATATGAGGCTCCAATAGCTTATATTCGGTAAGTAATTTAGGGTAAAGTTTATACAAATCTTCATCCAGCATACGAAGCAACCGTTTATAAGCCTGCTCGAGGGAATAGAAGTTAAACAAATCACTCAACAAATCGAAGAAATAAGCCTTCTGCATATCACTTAGCTGCTTGTTTCCCGGTTTATTCCGTTCCACCTCTTTTGTGAAGTTATCAACCACACTGTCACTAATAATAGCCTCCTTACGCAATGGAGACTCCAATACCAAGCCCTCCAAAGTCTTACAACGACTCAAAGCTACATATGTCTGTCCATGCGCAAAGGAATTGCGTGCATCAATAATTGCACGTTCAAATGTCAATCCCTGACTCTTATGTATCGTGATAGCCCATGCCAATCGAATAGGATATTGACGGAATGTTCCTTCTATCACCTCAGTGATTTCCTTCGTTTCCTCATTTAACACATACTTATAGTTTCCCCATTCCTCCGGCAATAACAGAAAATCCTCCTCACTCCCTTTTTCTTTCACATATATCTCAGAATCATTAACGGCTACCACCTCTCCGATCATACCATTATAATACCGTTTTTCCAAAGAAACATCATTCTTGAGAAACATGATCTGGGCACCCTCTTTAATAGTGAGAATTTCATCTGCGGGATATGTATATTCAGGAAAAGTCCCCGTCACTTCAGCTCGAAAATGATAAGGCTTTCCCGGTAGAGAAGCCAATTCACGATCATTTACTTGCTGTGCTTGATTGTTATGTGTTGTCAAACGGATATATCCTTCTTCTTTAGGCGGTTGGAAGCCTTGCTGATATCGCCGATTCAACTCATTCAACACTTCATCATCTGCTTTGTTCTCACGTATTTTATTCAACAGAGAAAGAAAAAAAGTATCGTTCTGACGGTATACCTTTTCCAGTTCAATTGTCATATAGGTCGTTTCTCTCAATGCACGGCTGGCAAAAAAATAAGGCGTTTCGTAATAATTCCTCAACAAACTCCATTCGCTGTCCCTCACAACAGGAGCTAACTGCTGCAAATCTCCAATCATCAACAGTTGTACCCCTCCAAAAGGCTTTTCGCGATTGCGATAACGACGTAAAGTCGCATCTACTGCGTCTAGCAAATCCGCACGTACCATACTGATTTCATCAATCACTAATAAATCCATGCTTCGGATAATGTTACGTTTCTCTTGACTGTATCGGTATTGTATTTGCGCAGAGTTAAAAGTCGTTTCCGGCACAAATGGAGCAAAAGATATCTGGAAAAAAGAATGAATCGTCACCCCTCCGGCGTTAATTGCTGCAATACCCGTCGGAGCCAATACGACCATGCGTTTGGGGGTATGCTCTCTCAATCGTTTTAGAAATGTAGTTTTTCCGGTTCCGGCTTTTCCGGTAAGAAACAGGTGTGTGCCTGTATTTTCAATGAACTGCCAAGCAAGTTGTAGTTCAGGATTATTTTCCATGAAAGTATATTATTTTGTGCAAAGGTACGGAAAACTATATAGAGATTGAAATAAAAGTACTAAACTTTTCCGCATAAAATATTCAAATGAGAATCAGACAAAAAGTCCCGGCTGTTTTTCCCGCTAGAAAGCAACCGGGACGACGGATCAAATTAGAACACTAAGTGATGTGCTATTATGTCCGAAAACTACTTCGTATATTTGTTTTGCTTGAATATAAATAAAAATTCAAGACTATTTCCAACGCAAATATATATATATAAATTCCCGTTTTTAAGTTTCACCTTAAAAACGGGATATTGAATCAAAAAATAATGTTATTAATTGTCGTAATTACTGCATCGAACCACCCACAATATCCAGCAATTCGTTCGTAATCGCCTGTTGGCGACTCTTGTTATATTGCTTGGTAAGGTCTTGAATCAATTCGTTGGCATTGTCCGTAGCTACTTGCATTGCTAATGTACGTGCTGCGTGCTCGGAAGCATTAGAATCCACAGCAGCAGTAAAGAGCTTCTGGCTCAATACAGTAGGTATCAAGTCGGCAATCAATTGCTCAGCAGAAGGTTCTACTATATAGTCATTCACAACTTCACGTTCTTCTTCTTTCTGTTTTTCCAGTTCTTTACCTTCTCCTACTGCACGTGTAAGGTCAATAGGCAGATAAGTCTCACGAAGTAGAATCTGCACACCCATTGATTTAAAATGATGATAAATCAATTCCACACGGTCAATTTCTCCCGCCACATACATTTTCATTAGAAGATCCGCCAGGTCGGAAGCTTCTTGATAAGTTGGTTTATCGGAAAGTGTCGGAGGTATTTCCCCCGGCTGGAATCCCATTCTCTTCACAGCTTCCTCCACCTTCTTTCCTATGGGAAAGATCAAAATATTATCCTGTCCCAGCGTACGGTATTCGCTGACAGTTTGCAATAACATCTTTATGACATTTGCATTAAAAGCACCACAAAGTGATGTATTCGAAGAAAAAGCAATAATCGCCACACGCTTCACTTCCCGTGCTCGTATGTAAGGAGACTCTATCGGAAGATCAGCGCTCAAAAAGTTAGTCAGAATCTTGTTCAACTTCTTCTGATAGGGCAACATATTCTCAATGGCTCCTTGTGCCTTATGTAGTTTGGCAGAAGCCACCATCTTCATTGCTGAAGTGATTTTTCGGGTACTTTTGACCGAATTTATTCTGGTTTTTACTTCTTTCAGTGAAGCCATAGTTTTCTTGAATTACAAATATTGTTTAGCGACCATAGCGGCAGTTTCTTCAATAGCCTTAGTCACATTATCATCAATAACACCCGTTCTCAATACATCCAACACATCCTCCTGATGATTCAATTGCAGAGACTCGATGAAACTGCGTTCAAAATCCTGCACGTTGTTCAATGGCACATCACGGAGCAAACCATGTGTACCACAATAGAGGATAGCAATCTGTTGTTCCACAGGCATCGGACTGTATTGCGGCTGAATCAGCAACTGCGCATTCTTACGCCCTTTGTCAATTGTCAATGCCGTAATCGGGTCCATATCACTGCTGAACTTGGAGAATGCTTCCAATTCACGATACTGTGCCTGGTCTATCTTCAATGTTCCTGCCACTTTTTTCATCGCCTTAATCTGAGCATTACCACCTACACGGGATACAGAGATACCGACATTGATAGCCGGGCGGACACCCTGATTGAACAAGTCCGTTTCGAGGAATATCTGTCCGTCAGTGATAGAAATCACGTTCGTTGGAATATAGGCCGAAACGTCTCCTGCCTGCGTCTCAATGATAGGCAAGGCAGTCAGTGAACCACCCCCTTTCACAATACCTTTCAGGCTTTCGGGAAGGTCATTCATCTCGCGCGCCACTTCCTCCTGATTGATAATCTTAGCCGCACGTTCCAACAAGCGGGAATGCAGGTAGAAGATATCACCCGGATAAGCCTCACGTCCGGACGGACGGCGAAGGATCAATGAGACCTCACGATAGGCAACCGCCTGCTTGGAAAGGTCATCATAAACCACCAGCGCGTGACGGCCGGTATCACGGAAATATTCACCGATGGCAGCCCCTGCAAACGGCGCGTAATACTGTAATGCAGCCGGATCGCCAGCCGTGGCAGCTACCACAACGGTATAATCCATAGCACCATACTCACGGAGCGTATTTACAATAGAAGCCACGGTAGAACCTTTTTGACCGATAGCCACATAAATACAATATACAGGATCCCCTGCCAGGAAGTTGGTACGTTGGTTGATAATCGTATCAATCGCAATGGCCGTCTTTCCTGTCTGACGGTCACCGATAATCAGCTCACGTTGTCCACGTCCAATAGGAATCATGGCATCCACAGCTTTCAGTCCTGTCTGCAACGGCTGGTTGACAGGCTGACGGAAGATTACTCCCGGCGCTTTGCGTTCCAACGGCATTTCATACAAATCACCACCAATTAAGCCTTTACCGTCGAGCGGTTCACCCAGCGGGTCAATGACACGCCCCAACATACCTTCTCCTACGCGGATAGAAGCAATATGCTTGGTACGCTTCACAATAAAGCCTTCCTTGATTCTGTCAGTCGGCCCCAACAACACAGCACCCACGTTGTCCTCTTCAAGGTTCATCACGATAGCCTTAATGCCGTTGTCAAACTCCAGTAACTCGTTAGCCTCGGCATTCCGCAGTCCGTAGATACGCACCACACCATCGCTCACCTGAAGCACCGTACCGATTTCGTCAAGCTGCACATGGGTATTAATACCTTCGAGCTGTTTACGCAATATATCGGAAACCTCGCTTACTTTAATATTTTCAGACATTATACAATTCTCCTATTCTTATCAATAAACTGTTGTTTTACTCGCTTCAACTGCGTAGCAATGCTTGCATCCAGTCGATAATCATTAATATCGAAGATGAATCCGCCTTCGATAGACGGATCTACCACAGTCTCCAGTTCCATTTGCGCATGCAGGATATGCGCTGCTGCGGAGCGGATACGGTCTTCCGTCTCCTTGTCCACAGGAACAGCCGTAATCAGTTTGCCTACCCCGATATGCTTTAGTTTCCGGTAAAGATCCAGATACATCAGGCTGATAAACTGTAAATATCCCTCACGCCTGTTTCGCAGTACCAAAGTAATAAAATGGACAAACTCTCTGGTGGATTTACCGTTGCCATCGGCAGCCGTACATACCAGCGCCAATTTCTCTTTGGTTGAGATAACAGGGTTATCCAGTGCTTCACGCAAACCCGGTTGGGCACAAAAGCAATAAGACAGTGTGAGGAACTCTTGGTAGAGCTTGTCCTCCACTCCTTTCTCCTGTGCGTATTCAATCATCGCTTTGGCATATCGCATTGAGAGTATTCCGACTTCCATTTTCCTTAGTTCTTATTAGGGGTTAATACTTCATCCAGCATACGGTCAATCATGCCCATTTGAGCTTCTTTGTCCTGAAGACTCTTACGGAGCACTTTTTCGGCAATATCGACAGAAAGCACAGCCACCTGACGACGGATGTCGCGGATAGCTTCGTCTTTCTCCACCTGGATTTGTTGTCTCACCGCATCCAGTTCCTTCTGTGCGGCTATCTCGGCTTGCTTACGGGCCTCGTGAACAATCTTGTCACGTTCTTCCATTGCTTCCTTCAAGATGCGTCCTTGTTCCTTGTTGGCGGCAGCCACAAGCGCATCGCCCTCCTGCTTTAGTTTGGAGAGCTGTGCGTTGGCTTCTCTTGCCACCTCCAAAGACTGGTCGATATAGACTTTACGGTCTTCCACCATCCTAATGATGATAGGGAAACCGTATTTTGCCAATATCACAAACACAATCCCGAATGCGACAAACATCCAGAACAACAGGCCACTATCAGGTAATAGTAATGAC
>OJSL01001170.1_pt1 | contig 22355 bp, 10 predicted proteins | sample 1599451 | NCBI WGS metagenome assembly OJSL01 (sample SAMN04168657, study PRJEB22393) | human gut metagenome | biome: human gut microbiome; feature: stool | host: Homo sapiens | collected 2014-03-20
GCGACCACCGAGATCTACACTCTTTCCCTACACGACGCTCTTCCGATCTAACTTCATTCCATCCTTATCACCTGTCAAGGTACAAATAGATGCTCCTCGCAGTTCTCCCCATTTTAGCAATGACTGGCAGGAGGAACGCATATAATAATAACCGGAAGCAATGACCGCTTCTACATCTTCTTTCGATTTCCAGTAAGCGTCAGTCACTTGTTCATTTTTGGGAAGCAAGTCCAACCAATCGCTGCAACTACTGTTCAGCAGCAGGCTACCTGCCATTATCCCTATATAAATCAGTTTCTTCATGTCTGTAAATGTATTAGAAATTCAAATTTAAACCACAAGAAAAACGGCGAGAGCAAGGTGTATTTGCACTATCTTTCGACAGTTTAGAAGCCGAAGTAGGAAGAGACGCTTCCGGATCCTGTCCTGTGTAACCAGTCCAAGTTAACAAGTCATAACCAGTAACAAAGAAATTAAGCGTATTGATACCTAAATAATTGCACACCTTTTTAGGCAAGGAATAGCTCAACGACAAAGTCTTTAAACGAACATAAGAAGCATCTTCTACAAAACGGTCTGACCCTAAATAGTTATATCCCTCATTATATAAAGCACGTGGAATATCCGTATTATCTCCTTCATTTCTCCAACGCCGCAAAACCGCTTTACTTTGGTTATTGGCATTATACATAGATTCATTATCCATACGAGTCGCATTAATAATTTTCTGTCCAAAACGACCATAGAATAATGCATTCAAACTTAGACGCTTATATTTAACGGTAAAGCCAAAACCACCAGTAAGAATCGGATTACAGTTGCCCAGATAAACAATATCGTATTCATTTATCACACCATCATGATTAATATCTTCATAAATAGCATCACCCGGACATACCTGCTTAGCACCATTCTTCATAACAATTGGTTTACCGTTCACATCATTCATAACATTTCCCTCTTTATCTCGTGCATAAGTAGTCTCCTGATTCTGATAGACTCCTTTGTAACGATAACCATAGAAAGAACCAAACGGGCGTCCCTCTTCAATGCGAATAGCATACTCACCATTTTTAAAGGTATAAGGCTCCGGATTCATTGTTTCAGGCAGTTCGGTAATTTCGTTCGTGTTACGGCTCAAGTTAACATAGGCACTAACACGCCAATCTTTCTTTTCATACAATACACCATCGATACGGGCCTCCCATCCTTTATTCTCCATTCTTCCAGAGTTGTACCATTTATTCTTAGAGAATCCTGTAGTAGTCGGCATTTTCGGTTCTTTCTGCAGCAAATCTTTAATATATTTATTATACCACTCAAAAGTCAGCCTTAACTTGCCATGGAAAAAGCTAAAATCACCACCCAAATTATATTCTGTTGAAGTTTCCCATTTCAAATTGTTCAACTGCATTCTGCTAGGATAAATAGCAGACATATCCATATATTCTCCTCGTGAACTATAAGCTCCATAATAAGCGGCCGTCCCTTTGGGAGCATTACCACTTTGTCCGATGCTGAAACGAAGTTTGATTTCATCCATCCAGTCTTCTGTATTTTTCATGAATGGTTCATTTTGCATATTCCAAGAAATTCCCACAGTAGGAAAAATACCCAAACGTTCTGACTTACCCATTGCAGAATTAGCATCCATCGTTGCAGAAGTATGAAATACATAACGATCCAACAAAGTATAGTTAATCAAACCGGTTCCGGAAATACTACGTGCTTCCGACTCCCCTGAACCCAGACTATAAACAGAACTACCTGTAATCGGATCTGCAAGACCGGAGGAAGCATTACCATAAGAAGTACTTGTAGCACTGGAACTGGTAGCCTGCGTAGTACGGAATACAGCAGTTGCAATTAAATTATGTTTATCCTTCCAGTTTTTATTGAATATCAATTTGTTTTCCGTTTGCAACGTTAGACTCTCTGAAGAAGCAGCAGTACTTTGGTTGGCATATTCACTTGTCCAAGCCACTCCCGTAGCAACTTGAGGAAGGAATTTGTCTGTTGTAGTAGTTGACATCTTAAGAGAAGCATAAGCCGAATACGTCAGATACGGAAGTATTTTATAATCAATACGGAAATTAGCACGGCTATCACGTGACATAGTATTTTTATAACTCTCGTTTGCCATAGCTACCGGATTAAAATGAGAGGCACTATTGTTACTTGCCTTAAATTCACCTTCCCAATCCTTTGTCTGATAAGAAAAATACTGTGAAGAACGGTTTCCATTATCATCCATATAATAAGGAGATTTATTTGGCATCTTTTTAAACGCTTCCGAACGCACGTTGCTATCTTTTGGTGCCCAGTTATCATCCTTATCTGACTGCGTAAAGTAGAAATCTGCTCCAAACCTCAACTTATCCGAGAAATTATAGTCTACACGCAAAGATGAGTTGAAACGTTTCAGCCCTGTACCGATGGTTGTACCTCCTTCACTTAAATATCCCAGTGACAGACGATAAGTGGCCTTTTCACCACCACCGCTCATAGAAAATGTATTGTCTGTAGTAAATGCATTCTGACGTACCTCGTCCAACCAGTTTGTATCTACATTATATTCATTGAAATAGTTCCAATTGGGCGAGTAGTTAATTTCAGGTGTATCATACAAATACTTTAAATAAGTATCTGCATTCAAACCTGTATAATTAGCACTATTCCACAAAGCCTCCTGTACCATAGCAATGTACTCCGATCCATTTAACATTGGAATACTATTCGGTTCAAATTTTGCTGTGAACTTAGAAGAAAAATTAAATGTAGTCTTGCCAGTCTTACCTTTTTTAGTCGTAATTGACAACACACCGTTAGCACCTTTCGTTCCCCAAATAGCCGTAGCAGCCGCATCTTTCAAAACTTCTACCGATTCTATATCAGTAGGAGCAATATTCAATAAAGCACCTAAATCTTCTTCATTGGCAGTAGAAAAATCAAAGTCGTCATCTAACTCTTGTGTATAGGGAACCCCGTCAATCACAATTAATGGTTCGACAGAGCCATTCAGTGTACTGGTACCACGAATACGGATAGAACTCCGCGCTCCCGGATCAGCACTCAATGCAATATCTACACCACTCAACTGCCCCTGTAAAGCTTCTTCTACCGTAGCTATCGGAGCAGTAGCAATCAAATCTTCCATCATCACTTTCTGGGTCGCAGATACATTCTCTTTATGTCCGATACCCATATTATTACGTTCGATACGTTTAGCAGTGATAGCAACCTCATCCAATGTTTCCACATTGGATTCCAGTTTTACATTCAATACCTTCTGACCAGTATATTTGATTCGTTTCGTTTTCATACCAATGTATGAATATACCAATGTCAGATTGTTTTCTTGTGCAGGAATTTGTAAACGGTAGTCACCATCCAAATTGGTCACCGCACCTCCTACAGAACGGTTTTGAGCGTTCACAATATTCACATTCGCACCTACTATCGGTTCGATCTGATTTCCCAGCATTTCGGTCACCTTACCGGACACGACTTGTACCTGTGCGGCTACTTCCCCTGTCCCCAGAACAAGTATCGCTATCAGCATGTATTTTACTAATTTCATATTCATATTAAATTCGGTTATATCAAAGGACTGTATCAATCAACTGAAAACATCCGTCGTCAAACGCAAACGGGAAGAAATTATAATCAGATATCACGTTTGCCACTTTTCCATCTACCATTATGCTTAATGAACTTCCGGAATCTGTATACGTCAAAGACTTTCCACTAGCAGTAACATATGTAGAACTCTTCATAGCCGACCCCGGATAAGGATAAGAAATAAGTGCATTTTCCCTATCACGTATAAAATATGAAAGCAGGTATTGACGAAGTTTCGAACTACTAGTTACCGCTCCGGTCGCATCCATGCCCGGAATTTGCCCTGCAGCTATTGCTGTACTAATGGCTTCATTTGTCGGAATAAAACCTATAACATGAGAAGCTCCTGCTAGTCCGAATATATAGTTGCTAGACATTACCATATCAGCTTTCTGCAACAGCTGTGCAAACTGATAGTAAACATAACGATTATCATTACAAACGCTTAATTTATGTTGTAACCCATCACCTTCTTGCGCTTGAAACAAGGCTGTTCCACTATACATATAAGTTCTTCCATTATTCCAGTTGTCATTGCCATTCTTTACTTCTGTAAATTCAGAGAAAGGTTCCACATTATTATCCGGTTCCAAAATTTTATTATAAGCTGCACTACTTGTTATCTTCCCGTCCTTCACATACCAATAATTAAAACCGGTTTGTGTAGCTAGAACCTGTGTCCCATTTGTTTTCAGTCCATCTACACCTGTAGCCGTATGTATGTTTACAATAGTTCTCATTACAGAAGAAGAAACATCTACCAATCCATCCTCGGTTTCTTGTTGTAACTTACTTCCATCCGCATAAGTTCTCAAGTAAATATCTTCTGACTCTATTTGTTCATTAGTAGGCACTAACAAGACATACTTCGTATCTTGTGAAGAATAGGCAGTTATCAGTCCAGTCCCATCCAACATGTAAAGATAATAATTACAATCTTTGTTACGGAAAGCCGGTCCGACTACAGAAGCAAACAAAATAGGTGTATCCATTGTATTTAATCCATAAAAGACACCATTGACACACATTGATTTATCAGTCACCTTAGAAGGATCGAAGTTAAAGACCATGTCATACATATTCTTAACTTTTCCACTCGTAATTTCATCAGGGAATGCAATTCCATCTTTATAAATAAATTGATTCAACATATATTTCATTGCTAAATCATCTACATCATCCAAAGATTCATATCCACCCTTTTCCCAATAATTATCAAAGAAATTATTCATAGCCACATCTGACGGTGCAAATACACTATATGCTTTTGAAGCATTATTGGCTACATCCGAATATTTCGTTGAATACCATTCTACTGCTATAGCAGGCAAAGAAGTACCATGTGTATGAATAAAAAGTGAATCGGCCCCCAAGGCTGCTCCAAAATCTTTAGATAAGGTAGCGTCATACGTATAAGTGGTATTTTCATTATATAAGTTGAAAAAAATTGAATAATTTTCATTTGATTCCAACTGGGTATAAATGGTTTCCAAAGGTTCAATTACCTGATCAACAATATATACATAACCATTATCTGCCAAAATTTCATATTCACTAACAGCAGCATTGGAAACATTGAATCCCCCTGTCCCTTTCCATGTGGAATTAGGATAAAAATAGGTATAATTAGATGCTGCATCCAATTTTTTTGTATCCCAAAAACGGTAAGAGAAAACCGGAATAAAACGGTCCAGATGATAAACCATGCGTCGTTTACCCGTAGAAGCCTCTACTTCCATAGTAGGAACATTACTACTACGTGTACGAAACTTATAATACAGACCCGCATTTTTATTCATTTCCTCATCAGTTATTAAATCACCTTCCGGACGAAAATTCACCAACTTATTTTTATTGTAAGAATAATAAAGCAGATGAAAACCAATCACTTTTTTCAATTCATCCAAATTTATTTCACTGATGTCGGAATAGCCGTGCTTCTCCAAATAGGCCGAAAAAACCGTATCATCCGGAGCCATCACAGTCAGGATACTTTTTCCCTCCATAATAGGCTTAAAACCTGCCAGCTCTACTGCCTGCAAAAATAGCGAGTAGTTTCCTCTATCTTCCAGGACTTCCCAAGCACTACCTTTCAACCATTCAGGTTCTTCATAATGTTCATCTATCTTATCTGTACATGAGGAGATAAAGAAAGGCATGAACAGTATACAAAGTAGTACTGTTGTAAATGTCATGTTTTTCATATTACACAAATTGATTATTGTTTATTCTTATTAAGTTCATACTCATATTCATCAGGATATTCCAACGAAAGGGCATAATTTTCTATATTCAAATAGCCATTTTTAGCCTCTTTTACCGCATCTGTCGGATCATATTTGTCCAGTCCCCATGCATCTTCGAAAGCATCTGGCATCCCATCATTATCTGAATCCAGAGGTTTCTGTGCAACATTTATTGTACCAGGACCTCCCAACGGAAATTGTTCTGTTTTACGTTCATCTTGAATAATCGTTCCTTTTCCTCCCAACGAAGTAAGTTCATCTATCAAGTATTTATCTACTTCATCACGTACCGGAAGATAAGCACCCACTTTTTCAACTACCCATTCATAAGCTTCCTGTGCACTTTTCTGACTGCGTATAATTGGATGTAGATCTGAACGAGCTTCAAGAAGTGTAGGAGAGCCACTACAATATTGTGACCAATTCACTTCTGTTATCTCTATTCCATTCAATGCTCCATCCTTGTCATAGTCATAATAGTTACCTTTACAATAACTTCTAAAATCACTGTTACCACCAGTAAATGGTCTTGCAGGATTCATTGGTACCTGTTGCGCCTCATATACTTTAGGTGCAATTTCCACATTTTGCCAATTATTACAGGGACCAACTATAAAATAGTTATTTTCAATAGTTGTTTCCGATTTACCTGAAGAATCACCACCCATATTATAAGCAGCTCCACTTCCCCAATTATACACAACGTTGTTAACAAACTGGTTTAATCCTTTAACTTTCGGATTTCGAGTTTTATTGTCAATATATAAATTGCGGAAGATTGTACACCCATTCGATATATCAGTTTGCATTAAGCCACCACACGAGTGATTCTGCAAACCCTGCCCGATTATAGAATTTTGTATTGTTATATTCTTTGGGGCAGTTCCCTTACCATCAGGATTGATAGAAAAACATTCATCTCTTCCCCAAGTCATAGAGCAATGGTCGAATATCATATCTGCTCCATTAGCTACTCCGCAAGCATCTACCTGATCGCTTGGATAGGCGGCTCCCATACGTATACGTAAATAACGAACAATTAAATTCTGTGCACCTGAAGCAGAAACACGCCCATTATAAAGAACGATTCCATCACCCGGTGCAGTATGTCCTAAAATAGTTTGATTACTTTTCAAAACTACGGGATCCTTACTCAATTTTATAACACCAGATACATCAAAGACAATAATGCGCCAAGGTTTGCTTACTGCATCACGAAAAGATCCAGGCCCCGCATCATTCAAATTAGTCACATGATAAATTTCTCGTCCCTCACCCGTACGAGCACCCGTTGCATTTTTCCCATATCCTTCCGCACCAGGAAAAGCAAGTACTCCATCATCAAAAACCGGGAAATTAAGCCCCTGATCCGAGCCTCCCCCTTGATCACCAAAATCCCCATTTTGCGCTTGATCTGTTGGCAAATTGGGACTCAAATCACTTCTAGCATCCTTATCAACACATGCAAACAAAGCAGTGATTGAAAGGCAGGAAACTGCCAATATTCCTACTTTTGCTTTTAATAATGTAATGTTTTTCATATATAATTAAATTAAATAATTAGACTATTTGTAGATATATTTAAATACGTATAAAATCTCGTTATTTCACAATTTTTATTTTCATACTATTTGTTCAGTTCAATACATCCCATAATGAAAGGTCCTGTCGCTTTCGCATCATTATCTCTCATTTTCTCTCCTATATAATATTCGAAACTGCCGTCACGGTAAGGCTTACCACCTAACCCACCCACTTGACAACATCTTGTTAATGTCAATGTGCCGTCCGGATTTGAGATCAGCAGTTTATCGCACAAACCTTTAAAGGCCTTTTCTGCAATAGCACGATACTGACTATCAATATATCCTTTGTTCACAGCTTTCATATAGGCATACATACATTGTGTCGTAACAGAAGCTTCCGGAAAATTACCGGTACGTGAAGGTTGGTCAATTACCTGATACCACAAGCCATTTTTATCTTGGTATTTTGAAAGGGTTTCTGCTAATTCTTTCGTCCATTTAATCATATCAGCATAACCTGAATGATCTTGGGGAATATATTCCAAAGCATCTACCATAGCCATAAACCACCAACCAATACTACGTCCCCAGAAATTAGGAGAATGACCAGTCTCCGGATCAGCCCATCGCTGGCTCCGGTCTTCATTCCATGCATGATAGTAAAGTCCGGTCTTGGCGTCATAAGTATGTTGATGGCATAGAGTGAATTGTTTAACAGCCTCATCAATCCATTCCGGACAATTAAATTCAGCTCCATATCGAGCCATAAAAGGAGAAGCCATATACAATCCATCCAACCACATCTGATTAGGGTATATTTTCTTATGCCAGAAACCTCCATCTGTTGTACGAGGTTGTTTTTTTAGCTGATCTATCAAATTTTCGATAGCCAATTTATATTTCTCCTTTTTGGTTTCATTGTACAAATCAAACAGAACTTTTCCGGAATTTATATAATCCAGATTATAGGTTTCTTTCTTATATAAATGAATCTCTCCTTTGTCGTCTACCAAAGAATCAGCCCATGCCTCTACATAATCAAAGTACCTACGGTCTCCTGTTTTCTTCCAAACTTGTAACATCGCACAACAACCTACTCCTTGCGCATAACCAAAATACAGGCGTTTTCCATGATCCAGTTGCCACGCTTCCGGGAAACGACGAATTTCCGAATCGGCAAACAGACGATAATAAGTGTCGGGAGCAAAAGTATCCGTACGGAAAGGAACTGCCGGAAGTCCGGCTTTATTAAACAGATTCACTCTAAAGAAAGTCCCATAACCGTAGCGTACAGCTACAGGTGCAGAGACATAAGTTGAAGAAAGTGTTATCGAACTTCCATCAATCACAGCATCAGCCGGATAAAACCGCGCATCATTGCCGGCAATAAAAAATCCTTTTACCGGTTCATTGCCGGGTGTCTGCAGGCCACCTTCCGCAAATTCAAAATCTAATGTAATTTCTCTCCCATTCACTTTCATTGATTTGTAGAGAGGTCCTGAATAAACAATCTTTTTACCATATTGCTTTGCTAATGCCCAAGCTGCCAGCCGTTCGCCCGGTGCAACTTTATTTCGTGGATGTATGTCGGTAGAATCGGCTGCATCCGTCACTACTGCCATACCAATGTTTTCAAGTCCACTTAACCATGTTTTTAATTGTGCTTCACGAATACCTGCCGGTTGCTTGTAATGTGGCGCAATCTGTACGAAATAGAAAGGCATATCCGGCTGATTCCATTCTTTCCGCCAACTATTAATCAGGTTAGTAAATACTTCCTGATATTTCTCATAACGAACAGAGTTGGATTCTCCCTGATACCAGATATTTCCTTTTACAGTGTACCCTACCATAGGAGCAATCATGCCATTCCACAAAGTAGCCGGAACCTTACACTTATCTTTTTCCCTACTCACCCTTTCTTTTGAATATTGTTTTAAGACATCAGCATACAGCGGATTGTTTTCCATCACTTTCACACTTGTCCAAGATTCAGCATGTGTTCCTCCCCAAGTAGACTGAATTAATCCAACCGGTGTACTCAATTCTTTATACAATTTACGTCCAAAGACAAATCCTACAGCAGAAAAGTCTTTCAGATTCTCCAGATTACAAACCACCCACTTTCCAACGCAATCTTCTTTCTCACCATCAGGTGCCAGTTGATGCTCTACATGAAACAGGCGGATTTCCGGAAAATCAGCATCTTTCATTTCTTCCGCTTCATTCAACATTCCTGTTTTCCATTTCACTTGCGGATTACGGGCTACGGGAAATTCCATATTTGACTGTCCCGTACAAAGCCAAACTTCACCTATTAATATATTATTGATCCGGATCTTATTATCACCTTTCAACATTACAGATTGTCCGGAAGTAGCAGCCGGTGTTTGTATCATCAGTTCCCAATGACCGTTTGCTAAAGCAGTCACCTTGTATTTCTTATGATCCCATGAAGTCTTTACCAAAATCTTTTCTCCGGGACGTGCTTTTCCCCAAAAACGTACTTTCGCATTTTGCTGAAGTACCATATTATCTGATAATATAGAAGGAAGTTGTATATCTGCATGAATACCTATTGGAAAGAAACAGACCAATAACCACAGACAAAAAATAATTCTACAGAATTTCATTGTATTTTATAGTTTTAGATTCAATATTTTACTGAATAAGCACATGTCAAAGATACCGCATTACATGGTAGAGTTAAAGAAAAGGAATATGGAGAATTCGACTTTCTTATGTAAATTCATATGTATACAGCCCATCACACGCCTATTTTGTACGATTTTACAGGCTATGTACGATTTTCCAGTCTTTCTACCATTCTTTTTTAATTCACTTTATTTATCTCAACCTTTCTCATAACCAATTCATCAATAATATTTTCATCTATCTTCACATCTTTTTTAGCCGTAATAGTCAAATTGTCAAAACAGAAATTGGATAATTTATATTGTTTTGATTTCTCTACAGCAAAAAAGGAATCACAATCCAGATGAATATTACGCATTGTAATATAGCTGGAATACGAGACTGGCATATCCTTGCGATCTTTCAAATCATAAAACTGTGTCCAAGGAGCAATAAAGATACAATTGCGGACATTTCCTTTTATGTCTTCAACGAGGATGTACTTATATTGTTGGGGAGTATCCGGACGCATTTTCAACCACAACAGGCGTTTAGCCTGATCCAGATTACAGCGTCGAAGAATTATATTATGATTATATATCGATTCGCTACCGCAAGTCAGCACTCCGTGACAGAATCCGAAAGTACAGTCTTCAATGATAATATCACAATTGCCACCATTATCGGGATCTTGATCAGCCCATGGTCCTTTGCCACCTTTTAATGCAATTGCGTCATCATTAACCGACATATAGCATCCCTTGACAAGTACATTTTTACACGCATCAATATCGATTGCATCCGTACTTGGAGCCTTTACGGGAAAAGAAGGTGAAAAGATATGCAAATTCAAAAGTTTTACGCTATCACACTTATAAATGTGAGTTGTCCAAAACGGAGAATTAACAAGTCGCACATCTGAAACTTGTACATTATTGCTATGAGATATATGAAGTAGACGAGGACGCAATTCATCCATATTAGTACATTTAGGAATAACACGCCGCCGCAACCAAAATGACTTCCAATATCGTTCACCGTTTCCATCAACTTTTCCTTTTCCGGAAAGGGTGAAACCATCTACCTTATCAACATTAATCAAAGCTGAAAAGTACTTTAGGTTCTGTCCCTCCATCCGTGTTTCTATTACAGGAAAGTTGCTAATATCGTCACTACCTTTCAACACAGCCTTCTTTTCCAGATGCAAGTGTGTTCCCGGCTTAAAGAACAGCGCACCACTAAGATAAGTACCTTCAGGTATAACAATGACTCCGCCTCCATTATCAGACGCCAAATCTATAACAGCCTGAATTTGCTCTGTCTGTAACAGTGTACTATCATTCACTACTCCATAGTCGGTAATCAAGAAATTCTTTCCTAATCCATTTATATCAGTTTTTTCATTTTTGTAAAACCAATCCGGTATAATTTTACCATCGGGAAATTTTTCCTGACTAAATAGCTGCAAGCTACAACATGTCGCTACTATTAAAATTGCTGACTTTATCATTTTCTACTGCTTATTACTTTTTCCGCAAAAGTACCGCATCTTCCCATTCACCCCAAGCCTAAGGATATGGAGATATTGATTTTCTTATGGAGTTCTATGCAAAGGATTCAAATACTACTTATCCATATACAATATTCCATATCCGGATACACTTTTATATATACATAGAACCAGAATAAAAACGTTATGTCCGAAATAAAAAAGCACATCTTCTTTATAAAAGAATAGAATTTCGTGATAGTAACGTCCATTTCATTTACTTTCTATAGTAAACTCATGATAAAACATATTTTATCATATATCAAAGAAGAAAAAAAATTAACTCTTCTTTCATAATCCTCTTCAACGTTCTTAATAAATTATTGAGGAGTTTATTATAAACGGTACCCAAGTTTATTATAAATGATAAATTCCGACTTTAAAGATATAGCGGTCTTTTTTTGCAACAAAAAAGGCTGCAAACCCCATAAAGATTCGCAGCCTCTGGCTCATACAGAAACTCTCACAGTTTAACTACTGCAAGAGTTCCCTAATATATTGTCATCATATTGTACTATTTTCTTTTTCATTCTTTTTAATGATACCTTTTACTCATTGATATTCACACCTACAAATATACAACATAAAAAAGGGTTTGTCAAGAGCAACCTGTCCATAAGAAGAATTATATCATAAGATTCGATCATTTACTTTAAAAAGTCATTAACCAAGCCTTCAGCTCCATCAACATTTCATTGCGGAATTTAAAACTATCTTTCATTCCCCATCCATGCCCACCACTGGGATAAATATACATGGCAGCCGGTATCTCCTTTTCTTTCAAAGCAGAATAGTAACGAATAGAATTCATAGGTACCACGCCCCTGTCATCATCGGATAAAGCTATAAACGCTCTTGGTGTAAGCGAATCCACCTGATACTCATTACTAAATTCCTTTTTCAATTCCTCCGTTGCTTTTTCACCTAGAAACTGTCTGCACGATCCACCATGCCCGTATTTAGGTTCCATCGAAATTACCGGATAAAAAAGAATCTGAAAAGCAGGACGAAGTTCTTCGGAAGCATGCGTAGCCACTGTAGAGGCCAAATGACCACCTGCCGAAAATCCCATGATACCAATGCAATCAGGATTAATATTCCATTCAGAAGCATGTTCTTTCGCATAACGAATAGCTTCGTATGCATCCGACATGGGAACCTCCCGATTACCATTAGGCATACGGTACTTTAAGACAATAGCAGCTATTCCCTGTTCATTGAAAAACGGTGCCCAGTCATACCCCTCGTGAGCCATTGCCAAATGCCCGTATCCACCTCCCGGACATATAATAACAGCTCTCGCCGGCTGTTGAGAAGCTTTCGGCAAATATACTCGGATACTAGGTTTGAAATTATTCTTTTTATCATCATATCCCTGGGCTTCCATCCCATTCGTATTGGGTAAGCCGTTTTGCCACAAATCTATATCAATAGGCGAATCCTGTTTTTTCATAACTTTGTCTTGTGCATTCATAGAAGTACAAACAGTTGTAAAGCAACCGCTTAAAAGTAATATTTTACAAAAAGAAATTAGTCTCATACTATGCTGTTTTAGTTAATCTTATTCTTATGAATCCTGCGGAGAATCATTATCATTACTCACACCACGCTGATAGACGGACGGTGCTACTCCGAATTGAGCTTTGAAGCATTTACTGAAATAGAAAGGATCGCTGATACCCACCTTATAGGAGACTTCTGCAACCGTCAGATTATCTTCCGACAGTAACAACTCGGCTGCTTTCTTCATGCGCACAACACGTAAATATTCATTAGGCGAATATCCCGTCACTCCACGCAGTTTCCGATAAAATACGGTTCGTCCCAACTTCATCATCTGCGCAAACTCATCAATAGAGAATTCAGGCCGGGCGAGGTTCTGTTCAAGGATGGCAGCCAACCGGTCTGCAAATTCTTTATCTCGGTCAGTAGTACACATGGCCGGACGCACAATACCCGGTTCACTGGAGAACTTCTCACGCAATTTATCGCGCTGCTCGATCAGGCGGAACACACGTGCCAACAACAATTTTACACTAAACGGTTTGGCTATGTAAGCATCCGCTCCGGCTTCTATACCTTCCAGATGTTTCTCCGGCGAACTCAAAGCAGTCAGCAGAATAATAGGAATATGGCTCGTATCAAAATCCGATTTCAGCTTCTTAGTTACCTCAAATCCCGTCATTCCCGGCATCAGAACATCACAGATAATCAAATCGGCATCATACGTACGTGCCTTCTCAAATCCGGATGTACCGTCAGCAGCAACTTCTACTTCGAAATAGGCTCCGATTTCCTCTTTCAAGAATTCACGAATATCATTGTCATCTTCAATAATCAAGACTTTCCGTTTATTCAGAGGAACAGCCAGTTTTTCCGAGTCAGGAAGTTCTTCCGAGAGCTGCAACAAATGATGCGCATGTCCGTCCGCCTCTTTCAGCAGTACATTGCCCGGGACAAGGAAGTCTTTCTCCGAATACACCGTCTTATCCGTCGGAATACATACGGTAAATACAGAACCACCGCCTTCATTATCCTTATACTCAATCGTTCCTTTATGTACCTGAACTAGTTCATGGCTCAAATGCAACCCTACACCGATACTGTCACCGGAGAAGTTACTCTGCATAAATCGCTTGAACAATTCGTTCTGCTTCTCTTTAGGAATGCCGACTCCCGTATCCGAAACCTGAATCTGCAAGGTTTGCTTCCCTTCGTCCACATTCACCGAGAGAATAATTGTTCCGTTCGAAGGAGTATATTTAAAGGCATTTGAAAGCAGGTTATAAGTCACCTTATCCAAATTTCCTTTATCAATAAACATCTTATAAGATGGCACCGAAGGCAAGAAACGGAAGTTCATATTCTTCTGTTCCGCCACGTCGCCGAAACTCAAGAATATTTCATAAAGGAAAGAGATGACATCCGTTTCCTCTAAAGAGAGTGCCAGCTTATTATTCTGCATCTTTCTAAATTCCAGCAACTGATTGATAAGCCTCAACATACGCTGCGTGCTCTTATCCATTGTTTTCAGCGGATATATCAATTCACGCGGGATATCAGTCACACGTTGAATCTTCTCCAATGCTCCCTGAATCAAGGTAAGCGGAGTACGGAATTCATGAGAGATATTGGTAAAAAACACCAGTTTATATTCTGTCAACTGCTTTTCTACATTGATGCGGTTACGCAAGCCGTTAAAGTTACGAACGATACGGAAAGCAAAGTACAAGGCTATGATTAATAACAGCACATAACCCAGCATTGCCCAAGTCGTTTTCCAGAATGGAGGGACAATTACAATTTTCAGTGTAGTCTCGCTATCATTCCAAACACCTGATCCATTGCTCGACTTGACGTGAAGTATATAAGTTCCCGGATTAAGATACTTAAACGAAGCAAAATTCAGAGGAGAAGGAGCACTCCATCCCTGATCGTAATTTTCCAGCCAATACATATATTTGGTATGGCCGCTATCCGAATAATCAAAAGTAGAGAAATCTATCAAGAATGAGTTCTGAAAAAACTTTAGGGTTATTTCGTCCGAATAAGCCAACGATTGCTTTAACGGAGAGTCCTCCATCTGCGGATTCATCTGGGTTCCATTGACATATAAATCCGTGAAAACAACCGGGGAGAAAGTTTCGTTATCCTGTATCTTTTCAGGATCGATCACTATTAATCCGTAGTTTGTGCCAAAAAGCAGTTTTCCATCTTCGCGCATACAGGCACTATTCTCACTATACACATTTCCCAATGTATAGGAAGAAAAGAAATAGTTTTCAAAAGAATGGGTAGCCGGATTAAATTTGGAAATACCATATTCGGTGGCAACCCAGAGATTCCCCTTTTTATCTCCCAGAATGGACTGGATTACATCGTTAACCAATCCTTCGGAAGTTCCGTAATGTTCATATTTCAAAGAGCAATAGTTATCCTGCGGCTCACAAAGATTCAGTCCCGAACCGGACGTACCAATCCACATCCGCCCTTCCGTATCCCGATAGATACACTTGATTTCATTACTGCAAAACTTTCCGTTTGTATAACTGAAAAGATGATAATTATCAGCATCTGCAATCAATGAATCCGGATGAAAAATACAAATACCCTCACTGGTTCCTACCCACACCATCCCATTTGCGTCTTCTTCTATCACACGCACCATTCTCATCCCGAATGTTTGCTGGAAGAAATGACGGAATTTATATTTACCGTCGGGAGTAGGTTCAGCCAGTTCCAGCCCACCGCCAAATGTTCCTATCCACATGCGGTCTTTACGGTCGCGATAAATGGCAAAAACGTTATTATCGGATAAGGCTGTCAAATCAGAAGGATTATTATAATACCAGGTGTCCCCCACTTTGAGACCATTTCCACGAGTTCCCATCCACATTCGTCCCTGTTTGTCTTCGGTGAGAGCATAGATATTAGAATGGAAATATTGATTGGTCATTTTCGAATGAAGACTTGAATCAAAGGTGTATAATCCCCCCTTACGCGTACCTACACAGATATCCCCATTAGACATTCTGGTAAGCATACGGATGGTGTTCGACCGGTCGAACAAATCACGGGATTCGGGATAGATACGGGAAGTTCCTTCATTCAATACGGAAATACGGGACAAGCCTGAATATTCCGAAGCTACCCAGATGCCACCGGCACGATCTTCCATCACATATTGCAGGAAATCCGAACTGATATGACTCTGGTCATTAATGTTCGCCACAAAATGCTCCAGTTTATCTTCGGCGGTATTATAAGCGAAAAGCCCATTTCCATAGGTCGAAATCCAAATAATTCCCCGGGAATCATGGACGATATGATAACGTTCAAAGTCGATATAACTTATCTTATCTTGGGGAATCAACTGGAAATCCTTACTCTCTCCGGTTTCGGCAAGCACGTATGTAAGCCGTCCCGTATGATTGTATATCCAATAATCTCCACGATTATCACGTATCAATTCTCCCTTTTTAATATTCAAACGAGGATCTACGGCCATCTCTCCGGTAGCAAACTTATAAGTATATACTCCGGTAGTAGTCAGGATCACCCACTTATCTTTCAACAGGAAATTTCCGGTTGGCGATGTCGCCCCTGCCACAGTGGCAAGAGAAGCCAACTTTTGCATCTTTTGAGTAGCCTCCTGATAATAATAGATATCTCCATCTGCTGTAAGGAAATACATATCGTCCTTATAGGACAGCGAAGAAGTGAAGTGGATTAATCGGTCTTCTATCCGATATTGTCCGTTGGAGACAGAAACCAGTCCGCATTGAGTGCCGATCCAGATACGGCCACTGGCATCCTCATTCACAAATTTCACCCGGTTATCCGGCAGATTTCCACGTTCGGTCCTGAATACGGTAGATGTCATCCCACCATTTTTCTGATGTACCATCTTCCGGCAGCCATTTCCCGAATGGGAAAGCCAGACATCTCCGTTAGCAGCGACAAAAACCGTTGAATAATTCTGCCTTAACTCGCCACAACCGGTATAGTCCACAAAACGGGCACGTTGCAAATCATAGCAACTATATAATTCAGGTGTAGTAGAAATCCACAAAAAACCATCTTTATCGTCTGTCAGATCGTAAATACGGTTGTCTGCCAAAGATACCTCATCACCGATTTCCGGACGGAAAGTCAGAAAAGAGTTGCCATCATAACGACTTAATCCGTTCAAGGTAGCCAGCCACAAAAAACCTTTACTATCCTGATAAATATATCGAATAGAGTTATTGGGAAGGCCGTCACTCGTTCTCATTTGTGTAGAACGAAGCTCAATTGCACTATAAGCATTCAACACAAAACTAACAAGAAAGGTAAAGATCAAAAGGTGTCTTTGCATCATATAGATTCCAAGATTAATAATAAATGTTGGACAAAAATAGTCAAGATAGTTGAGATAATGAAAGAAACGGCTCACCTAATTACAAAAAAATCAATCCATGTGGAATACTTCCGGCAAAGGAATGGACACCGGTGAGTTGTCCGGATTCACTTCCATGATATCCGCCATATAGTCCCACCATTTCTGCACAATCTCCGTATTACCCAAGTCCTGCGAACCGGCCTCACCTTCCGTTTTCTGGAAAGCAAACAGGATATTGGTCTCCTTATCCCAATAAATCGAATAGTCCGACACTCCGTTTTTGGAAAGCAATGCTTTCAATTCAGGCCAGATGGCAGCGTGTCTTTTCTCATATTCAGCTTCACATCCGGGTTTTAAATACATTTTAAAAGCTTCTCGTTTCATGGTTCTATCTATTTAAAGTTAATCTTTCTTTTCTTCTGTATCGATGGCAAAAATAGGTGCAGTTGTCTTCTGTTTCACCTGATAATACTGAACGGCACTGTCATTCATCTGCGGGTACTGATTCTTCAATAGAGAGATCATTTCCGCACCTGCCCAAAGCACTGGTCCGTATCCATGTGCCGCATATACATTGACCGGACGATAGTAATAAAAAGCAGGATCGAAAGCCATCCCCGTACCCACACAAGTGCCTTCCACCTGACCTTCCGCATTGATCTTACCGGCCACGGCATGCCATCCCAAATGAGTGACAGGTCCATAAGCAATGGCATCAATCCAGCCTTTATTGATAGCATGCGCCAAACAGTATACGTAAATAGCCGTAGCAGACGTCTCCAGATAAGAATCATTCCGGTCGAGCAATTGATGCCAAAGCCCTTCTCCACTTTGCAAGGCAGTCACTCCGCGTACATGAGCCCGGAAATAATCCATCACTTTCGCACGTTGGGGGTAATCTTCCGGCAATACATCGAGCAATTCGCATGCTGTCAGCATAGCCCACCCATTGGCACGCGCCCAACAAAAGGCAGGATGATCGGTACTGCTTTCTACCCATCCATGACGATACAATCCTTTTTCAGGGATAAACATACGGTCGGCAAATTGCAGGAATTGTCTGACAGCCTCCGCCAGATATATCTCTTTTTGAGCCTTGTCATAACGGCTCATCTGGGCTACTGCGGGAATCCCCATAAACATGTCGTCCAGCCAAAGTGTATTATGTTGCGGACGATTGCGGGCAAAAGTACCATCTGCCAACCGGTATTCTTTATTCTGAATAAAATCAAAATAGTTCTCAATTAATCCGTCTACAGGAAGTGAGCGGTCTTTCACACGGACTTTCACCATCGCTGCACACACAGCCCCGGCATCATCCAGAGCATGAGGAGTGAGGATTTGCAGCAATTGAGGGTCTGTTGTGCCTTTCTCTTCGTACACACGCTTAAAATGAGGCGCCACTTCCGCCAGAAAGCGGAAACGGTTCTGCACATAATCCATGTAACGTTGATCGCCCGTAGCTTCAGCAGCTGCTATCAAGGCTGAATAGGTTACTCCCCATTCGTAACTTGCCAGACGGAAAGCACCACGTTCCAGTTGCGCTTCCTCTCCCATCGTGGTGTAGTCGGTAATCAGTTTACCTGTGTTCTTATCTACCACGCGTGCCGGAGTCTCCTTATCAATATAAGCAAATACACGATCTATATCTTTCTTGACCTGCCCGGGTGTCAGGTCACCATAAGTGCCCTGATAAGCAGGTTGCAGCAAATGCAAAGGAGTATTTGAATCATTCACTACCGTTTTCTTTTTCTGTGCACTAACCGGCAAAGTTGCCAGCAATAAAGCAATGGTTATGATACGAATATTCATAATCTATTTTTTAGGTATTTTACATCCTCTGAATACAGTGCCCTGAAGCTCCGGTCCGAAATAGAATCCGGGCTGTGTAGGCTGATTATAAGCCACATTCTGGGTAGCGATACTTATACGATAAATCGGATCTTCGAGGAAAGTATGAAAACGATAGTCGGTAGGAATAGTGGAGACGTAAAGCCGTAAAGCTGTATTATCAGCTGTACGCATCAGTATTTCTTCGCGCCAGTCACCTACGATATCTCCCTGAAGGCAAGGATTCGCTTTGGTTCCATTATTGGAAAGAGTTCCCTCAAAAATGGCTATGCGCTCACACACTCCTTTTTCCCAATTATATTTGCTGACCATATTTCTATCCAACAATTCACGCAACAAATCTCCATCCCACCAAACAGCCATATTACAGGATAAACCTCTTACCCGGTCTTTTACCACCTCTCCTTTCACATTCCTTATTCCTCCGGAAGCAACAGACCACATTTCAACGCCCGGTTGAGTCGGGTCAATATCAGCTGCCATACAACGCCCTACATCTGTATTGTCTTTAATCTGAAATAGAACTTCTCCGGTAGCTGCATCCCGATAGGTAGAACCATCACGTTTATTTTCATGACAATCCCATACTTGCAGCCCTTTACGAGAGGGGTCGAAATGAGTCAGATGAATGGCATCGCCGTGTCCCATTTTCGTGGTGTAGAGTCCTTTACCGTTATGGTCTATGGCGCATGAACCGTAGATGATCTCATCGCATCCGTCACCGTCCACGTCACCTACCCGCAGGTTATGGTTTCCTTGTCCGGCATAATCTTTACAACCGGGATTATTACTGTCGAATACCCAACGTTGTTTCAGCTCCTTTCCATCCCAGTCAAAAGCAGCCAAAACAGTACGTGTATAATATCCACGACACATCACTACGCTTGGGTGTATGCCGTCGAGATAGGCAACGCAGGCCAGAAAACGGTCGCTGCGATTACCACGACTGTCTCCCCAACCCATCAAGTCTCCTCTTACGGGCACATAATCAATTGTTTGCATCGCTTCTCCTGTCAATCCGTTAAAAACTGTCAGATATTCCGGTCCGGTCAGGATACGTCCTTGTTCATTCCGATAGTCAGCCTGCGCATCCCCAATCACTTTTCCTGTTCCATCCACCGTTCCGTCCGCGGTCTTCATCACTACTTCCGCTTTGCCGTCACCATCGAAATCGAACACCATAAACTGGGTGTAGTGTGCACCGGCACGTATGTTACGTCCCAGATTAATACGCCATAATAGTTTTCCGCTCAACTTATAGCAATCAACATATACTTCTCCCGTATAGCCGTCATGTGAATTATCATGTGCATTACTCGGGTCCCATTTCAGAATAATCTCATATTCGCCATCACCGTCCACGTCACCGATACTGGCATCATTCGGAGCATAAAAATAGTTTTGCCCTGACGGAGTCGTACCATCTTCGGGGCGGTTCAACGGAATATTCAGATAACCCAATGGGGCATTTGCCGGTAATTGATAGCTACTTTCCGTTTTACCTTCCCTTGCTTTCACGGTATAAAGTACAGATTCTGTCCCTGCATAGGCATCCTGAAAGAAAGTGGCATCCTTCAACGGGTGTTTGTTTATCTTTTCATCGTTCCTATAAATATCAAAAGATTCATTCATCGGGTCGGAAGACAAATAACGCCAGGAAACAGCCACAGTAGACGGATTCTCTCGGATAGCAATTACACCACGTCCCAGACGTTCGCGTTTCAACTTCGAAAAGTCATAGTTTGGCTGAGCTATCGAGAAGATAGCTATCAGGCAGAAACTAAAAAAAAGAGTTATGCACTTCATAGTTTTATCGATTAATCAAATTACAACACAAAAGTAAAGGACGCAGCCCATTGATAAAATAGAATATTGTACAGATATATGTAGAAATCATCATTAGACGTACTTTTAACACTATTTTCTGTCGTCTCGTGAACGAATTTAAAGACATTTGCACGGAAATCCATTGAAAAAGAAAAGAACGTCTCTTACCTTTGCCATAGAAATTAGTATAAACAGCAAATTAATAAAACAGAACTATTGTACCATGAAGAAACCACTATTCTTACTCTTTACAGGATTGCTTCTTTCTTGTCTGATACCAGTCCATACGGTCGCAGCACAAGAACTCCCGACACAAAAAGAGACTTTAGAGAATATCATAAAGGTTAATGACTACTTTATGAAAAAGTATGCCGATTACACTACTCCCAGTTTTTACGGTCGTGTACGTCCCAGCAATATATGGACGCGTGGTGTATATTATGAAGGATTGATGGCTCTCTATTCTATTTATCCGCGTGAGGATTATTATAAGTATACTTACGACTGGGCCGATTTCCACAAATGGGGAATGCGCAACGGCAATACTACCCGTAATGCGGACGACCATTGTTGCGGACAGGCGTACATTGATATCTATAAAATCTGCCCGTCAGACCCGAACATGATTCGGAATATCAAAGCAAGTATCGATATGGTGGTGAACACCCCGCAGGTGAACGACTGGTGGTGGATTGATGCTGTGCAAATGGCAATGCCTATCTTCGCTAAATTCGGAAAGATGACCGGAGAACAGAAATACTACGATAAGATGTGGGATATGTACTACTACACACGCAGCCAACACGATGAAACGGGTATGTTCAACCCCAAAGACGGCCTGTGGTGGCGCGATCAGGATTTTAATCCTCCATATAAAGAGCCGAATGGCGAAGATTGCTATTGGAGTCGTGGAAACGGATGGGTATATGCTGCCTTGGTACGTGTATTGGATGAAATTCCTTCTGACGAGAAACACCGTCAGGACTATATCAATGATTTCCTGACCATGAGCAAGGCTTTGAAGAAATGTCAGCGTGAAGATGGTTTCTGGAATGTCAGTCTTCACGACCCGACGAACTTCGGAGGAAAAGAGACTTCCGGTACAGCCTTATTTGTTTATGGTATGGCTTGGGGAGTCCGCAACGGATTGCTCGACCGTAAAGAGTATCTTCCCGTCCTTTTAAAAGCATGGAACGCTATGGTGAAAGATGCCGTACATC
>OJSL01001274.1_pt1 | contig 20942 bp, 16 predicted proteins | sample 1599451 | NCBI WGS metagenome assembly OJSL01 (sample SAMN04168657, study PRJEB22393) | human gut metagenome | biome: human gut microbiome; feature: stool | host: Homo sapiens | collected 2014-03-20
ATTGATAGCTTTGTATTCCATTATGCCCGGACCTCCTTCCCCTTGGCTTTGAAATAGGCCTTGATAGCCCGCATATGGCTCATGTAGCCCGTGCAGCGGCAGAGATTGCCTGACAGGAATTCCTTGATTTCCTCTTCTGTCGGTGCATCCAGCTTTCGGACCATGGCCAGGACGTTCATGACGAAACCCGGATTGCAGAAGCCACACTGGTCGGCGCCTTCGCGGCCCATATAGAAAGCGAATTCTTTAGCTTCATCCTGCAAACCTTCAAGGGTCGTCACATGGCGGCCGTCGATGCGGACAGCCAGCAGGGCACACGACAACATAGGCACATCGTCGACCCAGACCGTACAGAGGCCACAGTTCGTCGTTTCACAGCCGCATTTGACGCTGTAACAGCCCTGGCTGCGGAGAAAATCATAGAGCATCAGGCCCGGCGCGACGTCAGCCGTCGCCTTCTTGCCGTTCAGCCAATACGTAATGGTCATCACTGGTCACCTCCCAGAACGTTTGCCAATAAGCGCCGGCAGAGGACGACAGCCATATCCTGGCGGTAATCGGCGGAACCGCGCATATTGCTTTCATAAGTCATGGAATGGGCAATTTGTTTGGCAGCCCCTTCCAAGCCCTGGCGACGCACATCAGCTGCCGGCAGACGGACGACTTCTGCCCGGGCCGAGCGGGCGCCGATGGCACAGCGCACGTTTTCTGCGTCAGCCGATACGGCCACGGCGATGACAGGGAAGTCCGTTTCATTGAGGCGCAGCGAATCATACGCCGTCTGGCAGGCCTTTTTCGGGATGATGATGTGAGTCACGATGTCTTTCCCCGGCCCGGTCTGACCGAAATCGGCCAGGCTGACGATACCGCCCTTGTACAATTCGACCTGGGCATCCAGGGCCAGGAACAGCGTCCAGATGTCGGAAAAGCCGAAGCGCCCGCTGATACTGCCGCCGACCGTCGCCATATTGCGGAACTGGGTCCCGACGATATGGCGGACCGCTTCCTTCATGGCGCCTTGAGTGAAAGCAGCCAGCCCATCGTGGCCTTCGAGCTGCCCTAACGTAACCATAGCACCCAGGCGGAAAGAGTCCTCCCCTTCTTCGATCTGGTCCAGCCCCAGCGCCGACAAATCGATAGCCTGGGCAATGCGCCGCTGCGGCGACAAGCGGAGCCAGCAGCAGCCGCCGAGGACGACAGCGGACCGTTTCTGGTTAAGCTCCCACGCTTCTTCCAGAGAGGCCGCTTTCGTATATTGCGCAATATTCATAAAAAACCCTCCTTTGCAGGGCAAAAAATAAATTTTATGCATAGTCCATCAAGTTTATTATACCAGCAAAAAAGGGCGGGCCGCAAGGGCTCGTGGCTCGTGGCTCGTGGCTCGTGGCTAGCCGCTGACAGCCGACTGTTAATCTCTAATCCCCTGCCGTTCATGATAGCGCCGTTTTTCTTCATACATGTGTTTGTCGGCGGCCTGCAGGATGGGCGCTATACTTTCGCCGGCTTCGGGTACCCAATGCTGCCCCAAGGCGATATTCAGTCCCTGGACCGAAAATTTACGGCGTATCTGACAGCAGACCCGGTAGAATTTCTGTTCTTCTATATGCTGCCAGATGATGACGAACTCGTCGCCGCCGATGCGGAAGACTTCACCGCCCTGCCGTTGTTTGAGGAGAACCAAAGCCGTATCACAGATGAGACGGTCGCCGCTGGCATGGCCCTGCTTATCATTCGTTTCTTTGAGGTTATTGATGTCGGCAAAGAGGACGCCCATACTGACTTGGCTATTGATGTGCTGCTGATAGGCATCCAAGGCATTGCGGTTGGACACGCCCGTCATCTGGTCGATGAAGCGGTTGTTGCGCAGCTGATAGATATGGTCGCGGTTCCTGAGCAGCATCAAGATAAAGCTGCCCGTCAAGCGGAGTAATTCATCGGCCCGTCCCATGGCATCAGGCGGGATATTTTCCAGACTGAGGGCACCTACCCGGTTGCCGGGCATGGAAATCCCAATCGCCGCCAAACTGTGGATAGAGGAACTGCGCATACTTTTCTTCATAGCTGGGGCCAGGTCCGGACAGGACGCTGTATCCGCAATGAGAACCGGGTCCCCTTGCCGGGCCATCGCCTTGAACCAGCTCCGCAGCCTCTTCCGGGCGTCTTTCTGGATAATCCGCTTCGTATCATAAGCCATGCCTCCGGCAGTCCAACAATAGAAATGAATCGGTGTATCATCGAAGAGGAAGGCCTTTTCAGCTCCCAGAAAAGCGCCGATGCGGGAAATAAAAGCCATGAGAACTTCATCGGGATCATCCTTCGTCATGGCCTGCCGAACCGCTTCCTGTAACGTCTTAATAATAGTCATCGTTTGCAAATTGCAGTGCATGGAATCCTCCTGTCTGATACACAAAAAAAGACGGCCCCATACTGGCTGTACAGCGGCCGTCGTTCTCTATTGGATTCTTCATTTTCACACAAAAAAGAGAGATGCAACTGGCTGCCAGTAAAGGCCCTATAGCTTTGCGTCGCCGGGTTTCCCCGGGTTTGCCAAATTCAATGTTTGCTATTTACATCAAGTATTATATACCTGGCAGAAAGTTATGTCAACAAATAACATACAATGTCGCAACTATTTTACGGCATTAAGCCGGCATAATAGGCCTTGATATGGTCATTGCCGCCGAAACGCCACAGGGAAATGCCATCGACGCCGTGTTCCAGGGCCTGTTGCTTCCAGGCCTTGAGGGTCTCGCTGTCGGCATACCAGCCGGTGACGGCCGTCCCATCGGCACGGCGCCCTTCAAACTGCAATGTCTGGCTGGCTCCGTCGCGCCGTACTTCAGCGCGGAGGGATTTGGCCAGGTCACGGGCTTCCTCTTCGGTCACCATGCGCGGAGACTGGTTTACTTCCCAGATACAGCCGCCCGTGGCAAAGGCGATGCTATGCGGCCGGGGCAGACGGTCCACCCGTCCCAGGATGGTATCGATGAAGGCCTTGTCCGCCTTGGGGCCAGCCTCCTTCGTATGCATGCCGTATAAGTTATAGCTCATGATGACGTATTCCGGACCTTCCGGGAAAATGAGCTTGTTCGCCGGGACAGACGGTTCAAAAATAATACGCAAGGGAATCTGCTGTTCGTCAGCAGCCGCCGCGATTTCCTGGATGAACTTCACGTAACGGAAAGCCACGAGAGGATTCTTCCAGACCTGTTCGTAGTCGATTTCCAGGCCATCATAACCGTACTTCTTCATCGTCCCGAAGAGGTCGTCAATATGGGCCTGCCGCGACTCCTTCGTCGCCAAGAGATTTTCCAGAACCGCCGTATCCTTGACCTTAGTCTGACTCTTCAGGTCCTGCGGATCGTCATAGACATCATTGACGACGGTCAGGTACTTCTTGACCGTCACTTTATAACGGGGCAGTTTTTCCGTGATGAAATCGCCAGCCGGCCCCAGGACGATGACTTTCCCCTGACTATCGAGGGCACCGCCGAAATAACTGACCGAATTGAGCTGGCTGCTGACAGCCTTGGCTTCTTTCAGGCCCCGGCTGTAATCCCAATAAGCCACCCAGGCGTTACTATCAAAGGACGGCTGAGGCCGCTGCTTGGCTGCCGACGTCGACGGCACCATGAGCGATACCGTACCGGCAATGAGCAGGATGACACCGACTGCGACGGCGCCGGAGAGAATTTTCGTGATTTTGCGCATATTGGCTTTCCTCATTTCCTAAAAATGTGCCAAAGTCCAATCGAGAACTTTACGCCACCAGATGCGGGCTTTGTATTTCCACTTCTGCCAGCCCTGATAATGGACATCATACAGGACAGCCCCTTCACTTTCATTGGCTGCCCATTCGGTGACTTTCAAGCCATCAAAGACGGCATCATAAACATCATCAGCCAGGTTGGTCTGGCTGTAGCCATAACCGGGCCACTGGGCACCGAGGACCAGGCGGCCGGCATCTAAATCGCTGACAATCACATTCGAAGCAGCCGGTCTGCCATCAATATTGACACTCAGCAAATCGTCCCGGAGTTCGATGTTCAGCTGGCGGTTGCCCCGCTTATGATAACTCAGGGTAGGCCGGTATTCAGGAGACCCTTCAGCAACCGTGCGGGCTTCTTCATTCTCAACTTCTGCCAAACGCCCTGGCTGCTTCTGAATCATGTTGGCATTGGCACCATAACGGGCCAGTACCTGCCGTTCTGTCGAAGCCACTTCTTTCTTGTCTTCGTCTTCAGACAGGTAGTCCTGCCCATCAAAGAGCTGTAAATCGACTTTCTGCAATTCCTGATAAGCCCCGTCGCGACATTCGCCAATGACCAGATTATTATTGACCAGACCTACGACGATATACGTCGTCAAGTCATGATTAGCCCGCAAGAAAATCTTCTGCGTCCCGAACTGGTTGCCTTTGAGACGCGTCGTCAGGCGCAGATTCTGGAAATCATCCTTGCCTTTCAGGCTCATCTGCCCCTTCCCTTTCCCTGCAGTCGTCAGGTAAATAGCTTCATTTTTAAATTCGGCAGCTCCGTCTTCGACATCCCATTGCGCATACTGGTCCACATCGCCTTTTTCAAATCGGATGTCATCAGCACCGTCATCATGGATGCGCATGAGCAGGTGATTGACGGGCCAGTAAGCCCGCGGTTCCATACGCGTCAGGTCATAGATACTGCTCTGACGGTCGTTGTGACTGTCGCCTTCGCGATTGAAATTCATCTTGAAGAGCTTGCGGATCCATTTTTCATTGACGCGGCTCACATCCTCATGATTGCCGAATCGTCCCGTATTGGCATGCATGAGCGTATAGATTTCCGGCACATAGCCAATATCTTCCGTGTAAGTATCGCGGAGCATGGTGTAATCGTCGCTGATGCGGTCTTTCATGACCTGATACGTTTCGACAGGGAAATTCTTATCATCGCGGACATAATCCATGAGGTAGTGATTATAGTCGCGGCCTAAGACACTGGTCAAGTGGGAATAGACGACAGGGTTCATGTTGCCCAAGTAATGATGCCAGCGGTCGAAGACGTTGATATAATACAGACGATAGCCGTTGGTGCCGAGTTCCCAATAGCCCTGTTTGGTCAACGCATTCAATTCGTCAGGCCGCAGGAATTTGCTGTCATTGCCGCTCAAGTTGTCAGCATATGTCGAGATAGCTGCGTGGTAATTGTATTTTTCCAGCAGCTTTTCCGCAAAGACAATCGTATCGCGGCGTCCATCTTCAAAATTGAGGAAAAGTGCGTGTTTCGGCAAGGCTTTTCCGCTGTGATAATAGTCTTGGATATCTTTTCCCGTAAGGGTAACATAGCCATTCTTATGGAGCGCTGCCAAATGTTCATCGAGCAAATCGACGCCAATGAGGTCATTGGTCCCCGTCCGGTCGACACCAAAGTAAGACAAGGCCACAAAGCCACGGTCCTTATCGGTTGCGACATCGCCGTCGTCATATGGCTGATATGTCGAAAAAATAAATAGGGCATCAATAATGATAGCTAGGACAGCTAGTAAAAACAGGCCTTCACAAAGAAAGTGGATGCGTTTCCGCTTATCCTTCCGACGGGTCACGTCTTTATCGGCCAGCATGGTCATCCGCCTCCTTCACTCGTCTTTCTAGTTGATCCAATTCATTTTGCTGATGACGTATCCTTTCCTGTAGAGCGGCAATCTGAACGCGAAGATCATCGTCCGTTTCCGCTTTCTGCTGTACCGGCGGCATTTTCTTTTTAGCCGGATGATCTTCAGGTTTCGGTACAAAAGCAGCCACATTAGGAGGTGGAGCTGATATCGCTTCTTTAGCCGCTGCAGTAGGAGATGGAACCGGTTTTCCCGCTTTCTTCGCCGCCTCAGCTACGTCAGCCGGTGTCATGCGCGTGCCCCACGTCGATTTCCAAAAAGTGAACCAGGCAATAGGCATCTGCCACAAGAGGACCATTTCATAGTAGAGGCAGAACCAGATACCATAAAGCCAGGTCGTACTGCGCCGCAGGAAAAGCTGGCAGGCGCTCATGAGGCCGGCCATGAGGAACATGCCAAAGATAAAGGTAAACGGAAAGACGCGGTGCATGATGGGGATGTAAATGAGGTTATAGCAGACGATGAAGGGCGCGATGATAGGTACTAAGACGCCCATATAGAACATGACCGACATGAACGGTTCTTTTCTCCACATGAAGGTACTGGCGACCAGTGATTCCCGGAGCCAGCTCCGCTTCCAGCGCATCTGCTGCTTGAGGAAGACATCGTAATCATTGGGCACGATGGTATAGCAGATAGCCGTATCCTGGTAATCCGTCCGATGGTGGCGCAAGATGAAGTTGGTCATGGCCCGGTCGTCGCCAAACGTCGCTTTGTGCCCCAGGAAGCGCTGGTTCAGCCAGTCATCGGCATAGCGCAGGACCAAATCCTTGCGGTAACACGACAAAGGCCCGGACAGACAGGTGACGGCATCGAAAAGCCCTTCGGCTGCCTTCATGATACGGAAGGCGATGTAATAGCGGACAGACTGCATCTTGGTCAGGGAATTGGTATACGTATTGGCTACGTCCGTCCGGCCCGATACGCCGCCGCAGCGGGCATCCTTGAAAGGCTGGACGATGTTGCGGATGGCATAGGGATTGAGGAAACTGTCGGAGTCGACAAATAAGACCAGCTCGTGCTTGGCCTCTTTGGCCCCGGCGACCAGGGCTTCCCGCTTCCCCTGATTGACGGGTTGGACGATATAATGGATGCGCTCTGCCGTTTCCGGTCCTTCCTTAATCTGGATTTCCTCAATGGTCTCGCGGATGCGCTCGACAGAATGGTCCGTCGAACAGTCGTCGATGACGATGACTTCCAATTTATCCGGCGGATAGAACTGGTCCATGGCGTTTAAAATCGTCCGCCGAATCCATGTCTCTTCATTGAAACAGGGTACGAGGATAGTGACGCCTGGCGTATAGTTGGCATCAATCTTGACCGGCCGGTAAAAGGCGCCGAAAATATACTTGATGAGCAAGAAGGTACTGGCAATGATACTGTAGAGATATAAGTACTTGTTGAATTTAAAGTAAACGATACTTTCCGTACGCATGAGGACGATGCACAGACAGATGACGAAGAGCAGAAAGGAGACAAAGGGCACGGCAAAACGCGAACTGTGGCGGCTGGAGTATTCCAACAAATTTTCACTGAACTCGATGCCTAAAAAGACCGGCTGGTCTTCTCCGTGTTCGGCCAAAAAAGCTTCTAAGTTCTCCGAGGTCGGCCGGACACATTGGGCCGGCGTCTTGACCTTCATCTCTAAGCCTTCGGGCATGGTCCCCGGCGTAATTTCAAAAGAAACAGTCATAGAGCCATGCTTGACGATATCCCGGGCCGCGTCGGCATCGACGGTCAAGCCCATGCCGGTGACAGAGACATCTTTGGCATGTCCTATATAGGTATGACCAAAGCCCTTCGTTCCCGTCGTAATGTGAACTTCATAATCGACGAGATAGCGGGCATTGGCATCTTCGCCATTGGCAAATTTCAAATAACTATACTTCGCTACCTCTTCATCAGGAAGAGCGCGGCGGTTGTGGCCGCTGCGCTGGCGGCCCGGTACATGGGGCAGTAGCCGCCGGTCGGGCCGTTCCTTCATGAGGACTTCTTCTAATTTTTCTTCTGGTTTATCTTTCTTTTTCCCTTTCCACATCATGACCACCACTTTATCTTCCTGCGTTCATGTCGGAGTTGTTTTTCTGTCTTGGCCTGTGAATAGTCGCCGTTCAAGTACTGCGATAACTGACCGACGCGGAACTTCGTCGGATCCCCGTCGGCTTTCTTTTCGTTTTCCGTCAGGATGATATCCAAGGCTATTGCTGTATACTTGGCAGCATCGGTCATATGCATAACAAAGACTGCGCCTTTACGGACCTTCCCGCGATAATAGAGGCCGTCTCGGATACGCTTGATTTCCGTTTCCAAATCCGGCGCGGCATAATCTTCCGTTGAGGTATGACCATTGACGATATATTCAAAGCCATTTTCCAGGATGACCCTTGTCCCCATATCACTGATGGCTAAAGTTGGCGGCCGCATCATCTTAGTTAGGACAGGCGACCCGTCCTGCCATTTCAAATCACCGAGGACACTTTCCAGTCGTTCATACGAAGTCTTCACATCGGTATAGTATTCTTCATAGCTTTCTGTCGGCACTTCCTTCCCCTTCTCATTTTCCGTGGCCATTGGCTTATGGAGGTTCGTATGGCTGCCGATATCATGGCCTTCCATGGCGATAGCTCGTAATAAGTTGGGGTTATAAATCATATTATGGGTCAAGATAAAGAAAGTAGCCGGCACATGGTGCTTACGCAAGACATAGAGCAGCTTATTGATAGAGTTGTCATAGGCCCAATCGTCAAAAGTCAGGAAAATGACCGGCTCATCGGTCTTAATGGTACCCGTTAAATCAAGTTTTTCAAAATCTTTAGCCGTAAACCCGATGACGCGGTCTTCCTTTACAGTATGTTCCCCAATATAGCGTCCGGCCAGGATATCGACAAGCTGTTCGTGTGTCGCTTGGGGAGAAATAAGTGGATGCATCGCCAAATGCGGCAAATAGTGGTCTTTAGGCACTGGATAGGTCCAAAGATGGGACGTATCCGCCAAAATATCGCCAATAGACCGCAGGGCATAGGCCGAATCATTGGCTGGATTGACGCTGCTGACGTCACCGAAAGCATTATAGGCGATATTATCGATTTTCTTGCGTTTGATATACAAGAAGAGTTCTGCCGCTAAATCAGGCTTAGTATACCAGTCCATACGGATATTGATGATACCGCCGCGAGTAGCGGAGGGAACACCAACACCAAAAATTTCCGGCAGGATTTTTTCAGCCGACGGATAGTCTTTATGGTGGCTCCGGACCGCATTAATGCGGGCTCCAACAAGACGATTCCCTGTAGCCGCAACGGCTTCCTGGGTTTCCTTGCGGACGACACCTGAAAACTGCTTGACCAGCTGCGTATCGACTCCGTACTTAGTTTTTAACAATTCCTTGCCCCGGATGATATCGGCGCAAATGTCTGCTACCGATTCCGTCGGTTTCGGATAGATGCAAAGGGCCAGTTCCTGCCCATCCCGAAGGACGTCGCGAACAGCGTCTTCATACTTGCGCATTTCGCCTTCCGTGACAAAGAAAGTTGCCCGTCCATTCACAGTCCGCAGGGCATCGAGGACGGCATCGACAGATTCACGGCGTGAAAATCCCGTAAAGGTAAAGGGGATGGCCGCTTCTGTCGTATAGATATCCTTTTCTTCTCGTGCCAATACACCATGATTGCGGACAATCATCTGCTGAATATCTGCCACATTCACAGTTTTAGGCATTTTGACGGCAGGAGCTGTCGTCGCCTCATTCTGGACCGCCTGTTTCCCTGGTAAAATAGTGGGTTTCAAGGGTTCTGGAACCGATTCTGTTTCAATGGGCAATTCGACTGGACGAATGACGGGTGCCGTCGCATAGGGCCGTATCTTATTTCCATCAGAAGATGCAACGGCTATGGGAATATTAGACGGTGAACTACTTATCTCCGAATTGGATTTCCCCGTCGCCTGTTGTAAGGCTAACCGCTGTTTGGCAATCAGTGCCCGCTGCGCCTGGATTAAATTATTCTGAGCCACTAATAAATCCTGTTCTGCTTTGCGTACAGCCGCTTCCTCTTGGGAGGTATCAACAGTCCCGGCAGCCGATGCCAGGCCAGGCAGGAAACAGGCTCCCTGCAAGAACAGGACAGTAGCGACAAATGCCGCCTTATGCCGGTATTTATGGTTCATGAGAAGATCCTCCTTCCCCTATATTCGCTGAAAACGGAACCAACGCTGATACAGGTTCCACCGTATACCCCTGATCAGCTAAGGCATTACATAAAGTCTGAACCGCCTCGACGACAGGTACGCTTTGCCCATCGGCAGCCGTATCGTCTTTAATCGTCGGCTTTTTGTCAATCGCCGGGACATCGGCCTCTTTCTTTTCATAAAAAATAATAGGGACCGGATGGTCTAAGCGGATAGATACTACCATCCCTGGCTGAATCTGCTGCAATAGTTTTTCAACTCCATTAGGCCGAGTAAAATCACTCTCTTTGATGACAATATCGCTTTCGACGGCATAATCCAGGCCGCTGGCCTTGGCAGCCCTCAGCAAAGCCGGTAAATATCGTGTTTCCGGCAGGGCAAAATACGTTGCAGGATGACCGGCTACGAGCGATAAGACTTTCTGGGTCTTGCAGAACTGTTCGATAAGTCGGTCCGCGTCCAGCCGTTCTGCCTTGGTAATGCCGACAAAACCATAATTGCCGATGAGTTGGTCCTCATCGACGAGCTTCTGCGTCACTTTTTCTTCATGAGCCGCATTGGCGCCTTCGACAAAAAAGGTTCCATGGAAGCCATGCTGGAGCATCACTTTAAGGATGCCTTCCATGTTCCCCCGGCTTTCCATGCCGTTAAAAGTCAGATAGATGACTTTTTTATCCGTTCCCGGTGTTCCTTTGACGATACGGGCCATCTCTGACGACTTCGCATAAGTTTCCGTGGCTTCGTTGATTTCCTCTGTCGCGTCGTACTCTTCGCTGATTTCTGTGAAATTTTCATAAGAAGCTACCTGCTTGGGATGGAAAATATCCGATAAAGCCAGGAAATAGATAAGTCCTAAAATCAGTAATCCCAAACAGATATACATGACATGTTTTTTGAGATGCATCTTACAGGCTCCAATACAAAAATCCTAAAGCTTCCAGGGCATGACGATCGTACATTCCTTTGACGTCAACAAGCACTTTCAAGTGATTGTTTTTTCGGTAAAGATCCGCCAAGATTTCCGGCGTAAGCTGATTGAATTGCCTATGCTGGACGGCAAATACGAGTACATCCATATCCCGTACTTCTTCCAAAGGGATATGGCGCTCGCGTAAATCGGCCGGTAAGGCGGCCGGATCAATCCAGGGGTCGACAATCGATAAATCGACTTCATATTTCAATAAATGTTGTGCGATTTGAAAGGCCTTGGAATTACGCGTATCCGGGCAGTTTTCCTTGAATGTCAGCCCTAAGAGGCAGACTCGGGAATGATGGACCCGCAAATCAGCCCGAATCATTTCGCGGATCGTCGACGTAGCCACGAATTCAGCCATGCTGTCATTGACCAGACGGCTGGTTGCGGCCAAGTGCGTGACATAGCCGGAACGGCGGGCTTCATAGATGAAGTAATACGGGTCGACGCTAATACAGTGGCCGCCGACCAGGCCTGGCGTGAAATGCAAAGCGTTCCACTTGGTATTCATGGCCTTGATGACTTCTTTCGTATCAATATTCATATGGTGGAAAGCACGGGCCACTTCGTTCATGAAAGCGATATTGACGTCGCGCTGGGCATTTTCTATGAGCTTGGCCGCTTCAGCGACTTCCAAAGTCGGTGCCTTATATACCTCGGCTTCGATGACCATGCCATAGACCTGAGCTACATCTTCCAAAGCCGCTTTGTCCGTGGCCGACACGATTTTACAGATATTTTGCAGGCGGTGGACCTTATCGCCGGGATTGATGCGTTCCGGTGAATAGGCGACTTTGAAATCTTTGCCACAGATCAGGCCCGATGCTTCTTCAAGGATAGGCGCACAGATGCGGCGGGTGACGCCGGGATAGACTGTCGATTCGTAACAGACGATGGTCCCGGGACGGAGATGCTCGCCGACAATGCGGCTGGCTGATTTCACAGCCGTCAAATCGGGCATATCGTCTTCCGTAATCGGCGTCGGTACGGCGACAATGATGAAGGCCGCCTGTTCCAGAGCTGCCGGGTCTGCCGTGAATTCCAGCGTCGTCTGACGAACTGCGTCGTCGCCAGCTTCTTTCGTCGGGTCGATGCCCTGCTCGTACGTCTTCAATTTTTTCTCATTGATATCGAATCCAATAGTCCGAACCTTCTTGGCAAATGCCAAGGCCAGCGGCAGGCCCACATATCCCAGCCCGACAACGGCCAGCGCCTTGCCTCCTTTCAATAAATCATCTGTAACCATAGCGTCCCTCACCCTTTCAAAATTAGAAGAAATAAGTCAAATCAGCCCAAGCCGTTTTGCCTTTATCTCCTGTTGTCAGCTCATGCAGATAATAGTACTCTACAGTAAAGACCAAGTTTTCTGCTATAGTATGATGGTAAGTCATACCCAAGCCTTTAAATCCATCCATATAATCGGCTAACCCTGTCATCGTATGAATGACATAAGTTCCTCGCGGCTGATAATAGTAACGCACATCGAATTCATTAGAACCGGGTTCCCAGCTTTGGATATTTCCCCAAGCCCCTTTTAGGACAAAACCATGATGGCGGCCATCTTCGTCACCGCGGCTTGTTCCCAGATACATGCCACCTAGGAGGAACTTTTCACTAAGATGATGCGTATACCAGGCATCCCAAATGATTTCATCCCGGGTTCCCCAATTATCGTCCCCAAAATGCTGGACACCGCCGCCGTATTCATTACGGCCTTTTTCTTTCTTCATGGTCAAAGCCGCAATATCGCCATCAGCTTTGGTCTTACCGACAGTCGCTTCATATTCAGGCTGGTCCCCCCAGTTAGCCGTTACCCCTTTGATAGAAGAATCAAAGATATTCCCGTCGGCTAATTCATAACCGTAGCGGCCAGCTGTAATAACCGTTTCCCCTAACATCCCGCGAACGTAAATTCTTTTATCATCGAGCCAATCATCATCATTCCCCCGATTACCATGGAGGAAGTGTTTATTGCCTTCGATCATCCCAAAGATATGCCAATTATCATTCAAGCGTCCTTCAAAGAACAATCGTCCCCGCAGACGGCTGTCACTCCAATTCCAGCGCTTATTGCCACCATTTTTAACGTAGTTATAGCGTATTTCACCAGTAATCTTGTACTTCCGTTCTTCATCTTTCTTTTCATCCGTTGCTTCTGACGAAGGTGATAAATCCGTAAGCAGCGTCGCATCTTCAATCATGCCTTTATTTTGCAGATCCTTATAGAAAAATTTCCGCAAATACAGCGCATCGGTAACGCCAGCTATCCTCGTTTCCCGCAGGCCATCGATATCACCGTGTACATCCATCTTCAAACGGCTCATGGCCTGTAAGGTCAATACAGTCATTTCATTCCGCGTAAAATGACTACTCTGTACATCACGACACCCCGCTGGAAGCCGTACAATACCCAAATCCACCAAATTTTGCATATGCTGGCAAGCCACTTCGGGTACTGCTGTCGATGCAGGAATACTGTCCGAATTTACTTTGGCAGATGCAGCACTACAAAAAAGCATCGTTGAGACCATGAACGATGCGATTGTTTTTAGCTTATTCATGACAACCACTCCTGCAAAATAAATAAGATATAAAAATACAACATATAGTATATATTCACGAGTAATTATTATCTTTAACTTTTACTATACTATATCTGATTTTAAGCGTCAAATTCAAAAGTATATACATTATTAATACAATTTTAATTATTTAAGTAATCACCTTATATAAGTTATATATATTTCATCTCATTCTTATAATTTATCGTTATCCTCCCCTATTTTATTTTAAATTTTATTGTTTTTAATATTTTTCTTAAAATATCAGCACATCCAGACAAAAAATGCCCCACCTCATCGTACTCTATACAGACATCGACAAAATTCCATTGAAAAATAGGAAGTTTTTCAGAAAATTCCCTTGAAAAATAGGAAATTACAATATTGGCTATACCCAGAATATCCTTATCCTGCCGATGTACATGGGATTTCTCCTGGATGAGGCATAAAAAAAGAGGCTGTCGCATCGCGACAGCTCCTTTTCTTGTAGGGGCGACCTCTACAAACTCCATACTATAAATTATAAAGAGAAAGGCCCTTGCATTATGGCTGTATTTTGAAAAGTCTTTCTGTATTTGCTTTGGCATGAGCTGTCAATTCTTCGACAGATACGCCCATATACCCGGCCAGGGTCTGTGCCACATAGGTGATGTTGTTGGGCACATTGGTCCGGGGCAGGTGGAAGCCCCGCGGCGTCAGGTACGGCGCATCCGTTTCGATGAGGACCCGGTCCAAAGGCAGGATGGATACAGCATCGCGCAAAGGAGCCGCCCGCCGTTCATCGCAGATCCAGCCGGTAATACCGATATAAAAGCCTAAATCGAGCATCTTTTCCAGTGTCTTCTTGTCGCCCGTATAACAGTGGACGACCGATTGCGGACAAAGCCCTTCATGCCCCTTGAAACAAGCCAGGAAGTCATCAGCTGCGTCCCGTTCATGAAGGAACATGGGCTTACCTAATTCTTCTGCCATGGCAATGAGGGCTTTAAAAAAGTGGAGCTGGTTCTCTTTCTTAGAATACATGCGGTCGTAATCAAGACCCATTTCACCGACAGCGACGACTTTCGGATTCGTCGTGATGATGCGCCGGATTTCCTCCAAATCCGCTTCCGTCGCTTCATCAGCCACGTGAGGATGGATGCCGGCCGTGCCAAAAGCCGTGTGATGGCGGACAAACTGATTAACCAGACGGTTCTCCCGGGCCTCTGACCCAGTCAGGATACAGGAGATACCGTCCGCCGCCGCATCGGCAATGATTTTTTCCGGTTTAAGAAAAGACCGGGTAAATAAATTGAGCCCAATATCATAATATTTTATATCCATGTCAGACACCTCGTGAAAATAAGATTCCACGAATATTGTACCAAAAAAACAGGTTCCTGCGTAGCTTAAAAAAAGCTTGTCACACAACGACAAGCCCTTTAAGGTTGTTAGCGGCTAGCAGTTAGTGGTTAGCGGATGTTTTTTAATTTAAAGGTTTTCTGCCTTTTTCCCATCCTTCTTGCTTGCCTTTCATCAGGCCATCTTCGTATATTCCTTCTCCTAAGTTGCACATGACTGCCAAATCCCCCTCTCCTTCTTGTGTCAAATCAATTCCAAAATCATTATGCAGGGTCGTAATCTTTTCACTGGCGTTCTTTGATGATACCCATTTTGCCTCATTGTACCAAATTTTGTTTTTTTGTACAATCCACATTCATGGCAAAAAAAGAGCACCCAGAAAATTTTCCTAGGTGCTCTCTGTCCAGTAATCTGGCGGAGTGAGAGAGATTCGAACTCTCGCAGGCCTTACGACCTCTAACGATTTAGCAAACCGTCCTCTTCAGCCTCTTGAGTATCACTCCATGCGTCAACTGACTATGTCAGTATACTACGATGGAGCGATATTGTCAAGTTATTTTTTCAATATATCTTCTACGGCCTTGGTTTTATTGTTCATCATATTCGTATAGCCCGGTCGGATATCGGCTTTCAAGACGACTTCAGCCCGCAGACCCTGGTCCGTCAGGTATTGCGTCGCTTTTTTGACGACTGCCATGACATCGTCCCATTCGCCTTCGATTTCGGTGAACATGGAATTGGTCCGGTTCGGTAAGCCTGATTCCCGGATAATACGCACGATTTCAGCGACATACGGAGCGAATTCATCGCCAGTCCCGCACGGGGCAATAGCTACAGCAATTAAGGTATTCATGATATTATGCCTCCTCTACAGTCAATGGGTTCTGGGCAATCGCATCGGGCGTTGCCACATAGAGTTCGTCGATGAAATCCGTCTGGAAAGAACCTGTCCCTTTGGCATGAGCTGCGGCCCGTGTACCGGCCAGGTTATAGACGGCAGAGCCGGTAATGGCGGCGATGAACGGATCTGCTACGGCTGCATAGACAGCCATGACACCGCCAAGGGAACAGCCTGTCCCGGTAATGCAGGGCATCATTTCCGAACCGCCCTGGGAAAAGACGAGCTGCCGGCCATCGGTAATCAAATCTTCTTCTCCCGAAATGGCTACGGCTCCGCCAGTCCAGCGGGCTACAGCGACGGCAGCCGGAGCGGCAGAACGAACAGAATCGGTAGAATCGACACCGCGAACGTCCGAAGTATCAGAACCGCCTTCTAAGCCCCATAATCCGGCCAAGGCAATGATTTCAGATGCGTTGCCCCGGATAATAGACGGTTTATAGGCCTTGAAGGTCGTCAAAAGTTCCGTCCGCATTTGTCCCATGCCAATGGCCACGGGATCCAGGACCCAGGGTTTGCCTTCTTCATGGAGTACGACTGCTGTTTTTGGCAGTGTTTCCGCATAAATCGGGAATAACGTCCCTACGTTGATATACATAGATGCACCGGCCTTGGCCATACTGACGCCTTCGTCCGGTAAATAGACCATAGCGGCCGAACCGCCGACAGCCAGCTGGGCATTGGCGACGAAATTAATGGTCACCGTATTCGTAATAGACGGCGTCAGCGGATTCGATGCCTTAGCCAGTTTCGCGGCTTCCCTAACGGCATCGCGGATTTCAGATTCAGTCATATTATTACCACCTTTGTCATTTTGCTGTTTCTATTATAGACGTTCTGCTGGTGAAAGACTAGAGGGGATTTAGTAGCATATCCACAATCCGAGACAGTTAGCGGTCAGCAGTTAATTGTCCGCAGCCTTGCGGACTACACCGTAGGGGCTTGCACGTGGCAAGCCCGCTATGACTATGTGAGCATAACGTATACTAATATATGTGCGTGTTTTCCTGCATCACCTGTCATGTATGATGGATATGCCATTATTCCGAACGGGCGCCCCTACTGAGTCCGAGTCCGTCATGTATGGCGTATACACCATGATTCGTAGGGGCTTGCACGCGGCAAGCCCGCTATGACTATGTGAGCATAACGTATGCTGATATATGTGCGTGTTTTCCTGCATCACCTGTCATGTATGATGGATATACCATTATTCCGAACGGGCGCCCCACGTGGGCGCCCCTACCAGCAGCTAGCGGTCAGCCGTTAGCTGCCGCAGTCCTACGAGCCATCATGCTGAATAGGCTGTGGTCAAATATCACAGCGGGCCGCCCAAGGCTCCCTTTATAGGGGAGCTGACCGCCAAAGGCGGTCTGAGAGGTTGAAGATCGGCCCCTACGATGCGGCCATAAGGCCGCAAAAACGAGCCACGAACCATTAACAACGAACAGCAAAAAAGCACTGGCGGTTGTCCCACCTCTCCTGCCGAATCCAGGGTATCTCTGTCTGACCGCATACTTTCACTCCATCAGGTCACGAGATTCGGCATAAGCGACTCACACGGTTTTGCGCGTCGCAGAGCTCCTTCAAAACCGGTTCCCTGCTTATCCCAGGGAACCCTGGTCGGATAGGAAGCCGCCTCGTCCCACATCGCTTGTCATGTATGATGGGTACCCCCATTATTCCGAACGGGCGCCCCACGTGGGCGCCCTTGCTAGCTGCTAACTGCTGACGGCTAACAACAAAAAAAGCACTAGCCTAAGCTAGTGCTTTTTTTCTTAATCAGCGGCTTCCTATCCTCCCAGGGGGCCTCCCCCCAAGTACTTTCGGCGTTTGCGGGCTTAACTGCTGTGTTCGGCATGGGAACAGGTGGATCCCCGCAGCTATCGCCACTGAATTATGTTATTCAGGCGTCGGACAAGTCCGACGTAAGCGATTCACACAGTTTTGCGTGTCGTCTCTGACTCCTTCAAAACTGGTTCTCTGCTTATCGTATCCTGACAACTGCATAAAAATGTTTCATACATCCAACGAACTATCAAGAATCTTTCCGCTCGTCTCCGAATCGTCGTTCTCTCTGTGTATCTGTTTCCAAATTCACAGCCTCCTGAGATTCGGAGTAAGCGATTCGCACATGTTTGTGCGTCGCCTTTCGGCTCCTTCAAACATGGCTCTCTGCTTAAGTCAAGTCCTCGGTCTATTAGTACCGGTCCGCTCCGTACATCGCTGTACTTCCACTCCCGGCCTATCAACCACATCGTCTTTGTGGGACCTTACTTGTTAAAACAATGAGAAACCTCATCTCTAGGCTGGTTTCACGCTTAGATGCTTTCAGCGTTTATCCGTCCCCGACGTAGCTACCCAGCTGCACGGCTGGCGCCATGACTGGTACACCATTGGTCGGTCCACTCCGGTCCTCTCGTACTAGGAGCAGCCCCTTTCAAGTTTCTTACGCCCGCGATGGATAGGGACCGAACTGTCTCACGACGTTCTGAACCCAGCTCGCGTACCACTTTAATGGGCGAACAGCCCAACCCTTGGGACCTACTTCAGCCCCAGGATGTGATGAGCCGACATCGAGGTGCCAAACCTCCCCGTCGATATGGACTCTTGGGAGAGATAAGCCTGTTATCCCCAGGGTAGCTTTTATCCGTTGAGCGATGGCAATTCCACTCTCTACCACCGGATCACTAAGCCCGACTTTCGTCCCTGCTCGACCTGTCCGTCTCGCAGTCAAGCTCCCTTCTGCCTTTGCACTCTTCGCGCGGTTTCCGTCCGCGCTGAGGGAACCTTTGGGCGCCTCCGTTACTCTTTCGGAGGCGACCGCCCCAGTCAAACTGCCCGCCTGAGACTGTCCGCAAGCTCGTTACGCTTCTCGTTAGAATTCCAATAAAACAAGGTTGGTATCCCACCAGCGGCTCCGTGAATACTGGCGTACTCACTTCTCAGCCTCCCAACTATCCTGTACATCTCTTACCGGAATCCAATCTCAGGTTACAGTAAAGCTCCATGGGGTCTTTCTGTCCAGTCGCGGGTAACCTGCATCTTCACAGGTACTTCAATTTCACCGGGTCCCTCGTTGAGACAGTGCCCAAGTCGTTACACCTTTCGTGCGGGTCGGAACTTACCCGACAAGGAATTTCGCTACCTTAGGACCGTTATAGTTACGGCCGCCGTTTACTGGGGCTTCAATTCACTGCTTCGCTTGCGCTAACACTTCCTCTTAACCTTCCAGCACCGGGCAGGTGTCAGCATCTATACATCAGCTTTCGCTTTAGCAGACGCCTGTGTTTGTGGTAAACAGTCGCTTGGGCCTCTCTTCTGCCACCCATCTCCGCTCCATGCGTTTCTGCACTTCACGTACGCTGGGTTATCCTTTTCCCGAAGTTACGGATATATTTTGCCGAGTTCCTTAACGAGGGTTTTCCCGCGCACCTTAGAATTCTCATCCTGCCTACCTGTGTCGGTTTCGGTACGGGTGCCTGAGTCCTCACTAGAAGCTTTTCTCGACAGTTTAGTGCCAGCCCCTTCGCTTCTGTCTCCAGAAGCTCCCCATCGCATCTCGGCCTTACGGGAAACGGATTTGCCTGTCTCCCGACCTACCTGCTTGGACGTGCTCTTCCAATCGCACGCGCGCCTTCCTTCCTGTGTCACTCCTTCGCTCAAACGGCCTCAGCCAGTACAGGAATTTCAACCTGTTGTCCATCTCCTACGCGTCTCCGCCTCGGATTAGGTCCCGACTTACCCTGGGACGACGATCGTTGCCCAGGAACCCTTAGGCTTTCGGTGGAAGGGATTCTCACCCTTCTTTTCGCTACTCATACCGGCATTCTCTCTTCCTGCCTGTCCACCTGTCCTTCCGGTCAGGCTTCTCCCATGCAGGAACGCTCCCCTACCCAATTAACTTATGTTAATTGCCAAAGCTTCGGTTCCGTACTTTAGCCCCGGACATCTTCGGCGCAGAGTCTCTCGACCAGTGAGCTATTACGCACTCTTTTAATGGTGGCTGCTTCTGAGCCAACATCCTGGTTGTTTTCGAAATTCCACATCCTTCGCCACTTAGTACGGCATTGGGGACCTTAGCTGTTGGTCTGGGCTGTTTCCCTCTTGACTATGGGCCTTATTACTCACAGTCTGACTCCCATGGATAAGTACAGCCATTCGCAGTTTGATTAGGTTCAGTAGCCGGATAGGCCCCTACCCCGTTCAGTGCTCTACCGCCTGTACTCTCGCCATGAGGCTAGCCCTAAAGCTATTTCGGGGAGAACCAGCTATCTCCACGTTCGATTGGCATTTCACCCCTACCCACATCTCATCCAAAAGCTTTTCAACGCTCACTGGTTCGGTCCTCCACACATTTTTACCTGTGCTTCAACCTGGACATGGGTAGATCACTGTGGTTTCGGGTCTACTCCAACTAACTATACGCCCTGTTCAGACTCGCTTTCGCTGCGGCTCCGCATTTTCTGCTTAACCTCGCTAGCTGAAGTAACTCGCCGGTTCATTCTTCAATAGGCACGCCGTCGACCATATAAAGGTCTTCGACTGCTTGTAGACATACGGTTTCAGGTTCTCTTTCATTCCCCTCCCGGGGTTCTTTTCACCTTTCCCTCACGGTACTATGCGCTATCGGTCCATATCAGTGTTTCGCCTTGGAGGGTGGTCCCCCCAGCTTCCCACAGGGTTTCTCGTGTCCCGTGGTACTCCGGATCCTGCTCCATGCACTTGCTTACGCCTACGAGGCTCTCACTCTCTCTGGCTGAGCTTCCCAGCTCATTCTGCTTCACTCATGCATTTGATAGCAGTCCACAACCCCGGATTGGTTTCCCATCCCGGTTTGGGCTCTGCCCCGTTCGCTCGCCGCTACTAGGGGTATCTCTGTTGATTCCTTTTCCTCCGGCTACTTAGATGTTTCAGTTCACCGGGTGCCCTTCCTCATAGAGGATGACAGCACTACTGCTGCCGGGTTTCCCCATTCGGAGATCTGCGGGTCAAAGGTTACTTGCACCTCACCGCAGCTTATCGCAGCTTATCGCGTCCTTCTTCGGCTGATATGGCCAAGGCATCCGCCGTACGCCCTTACTTACTTGACTATTTTTTCATGTATCACGCCATCCACACGGGATGTCGTGATGAACAAGAATTCAAGGTTCGTTAAGATCTCTTTTTAAAAAGAGGTATTTTCTAACATTTTTATGCAGTTGTCAAGGTACGATTGAGAGGATGACCTCTCAAAACTGAACAATGAATGAATTGCCTCCGTGCCGACTTCTTAGGTTTTCCCTAGAAAGGAGGTGATCCAGCCGCACCTTCCGATACGGCTACCTTGTTACGA
>OJSL01001323.1_pt1 | contig 20239 bp, 7 predicted proteins | sample 1599451 | NCBI WGS metagenome assembly OJSL01 (sample SAMN04168657, study PRJEB22393) | human gut metagenome | biome: human gut microbiome; feature: stool | host: Homo sapiens | collected 2014-03-20
ATCAATCGCATTTATCGGATTATTCGCACAATACGCATAGGGAGAAATTGAATAATACTTTTCACAAAGCGGATCAACACTCACAAAACTTAACCTATAATTGGGATCATAAAACCGTTTTCCATAGTCATACCAACCCAATCCGTGCATCGTTTCTTCTTTTTTCCCAGTATATGTATACGGATCCTTGAAGGGAACAACCCACGATATCCAATTATTCATTGCCTTTCCAAAAGGATAATAACTAAGCGCCTTCCGACATCCTTCAGAAGGCCTATTATCCAAATATTCCTCAGCGATATTTATTCTGGCACTTCCCTGGTGATCTTTTATGGTGTAATAATAATCATAGAAAGCAACCAAACGCCCCCTTATCGTTCTATATGTAACCTGCACATACCCATCCGGAAGGAGAATCTTATCTAACTTCCCATTGACATAAATACTATTATCACAATAGACAGTGCTATCTGAATAAATAATATCATTATCTACATTTGTATTTAATACACCAATCGGAGATAAAATATTATTAGTACCCGTTGCGTAAAGAGCCCTTAACTTCGTACCATCAGTAGCATATGTATAAAAGATCACTTTTCCGGCATCTTGTTTACCATAATAAATTTGTTGAGGCAAATTTAAATAATTATAATCTATATTTTGCAAATTGCGGTTATTATCTCTAACCAAATTCCCATTTAAATCATAAAAGCATTCTTCCGCATCATGTACTTCATCTTCGAAATTATTTATATACTGTGCATTCTCTGTCGCTTCTATCGACATCAATTGATTTCCATTATATTGGTATGTCAAGTCATCCAAAGAGCGTACGTTATACTCACGAGTATATCCCAAACGTTGTAGATGAGTTATATTACCATGTTTGTCATATTCATATTGCACATCATACAGAGGTTTTCCATCATACTTTTGATAATCAACTATCTGACTTGCTATTTCATCATTCGCGGTATGTTTTGCGCTCACAAGTCGGTCTAACTTGTCATAGGTATATGTATAAGTATGACGAAAATCAATATTGTCACAATACCAATCAGTACGCTCAATATTACCTCCATTAGTCAAAACGTAAGTTTGATTATATAAATCATCAAACTGAATGTTTGTCAACTGATTACGCATATTATAATCATACGTCGTTTTACATTTTTCCGTATACGATTTTTCTATTACTCTGCCATATTCATCATAGGAATTACGACATAATAAACGTTCTTTCCCTGACTTCAACTTGTGTTTACACTCAATTAAACGTTTGCCCGCATCATAACTATATGTATACAATTCTTCATAACCAAATACTGTATTAGTGGGATCATTATGGCTATGTATTTTACGCAACACATTGCCTACATAATCATATTGATAATAATAACAATCATACCCACCCATGTAATTATTCGTACGACTTTGAACAAGACGCCTCTTATTGTCATAATACGATGCATTTATAAATAACTTGTTATCATCTCCTATTATCTTTTTCAAACTACCTGTCTGTAGTCCGTTGGAAGATAAATGTGCAACTTGTTCATCAACATATTGCATACCATAACCTTCTCTCGGTTTATAAGTTAGGGAATCAATATACTCTTCAAATAAATTCAGAAAACTGTAATCGTCATAATAATACACCTCATGTATATCTTTGGTAGCTATATCTAAGCCTGTACTATTTGAATATCCATAACAACGGCTATTACCATTATAAATTTCATAAGTACCCTGATAACTGTTGGTTTTCCAATCAAAATTCGGGGCAGAAATCACTCCCCGCATAATTATTCGATTGTATTTATCATATCGATAAAATTCTACCAAATCCTTTTTTCTTAACTCTCCATTATCCGAAAAAATTAAATTCCCATGAATATCATAAGTCATATTAATTTCTGCACATCCCGGAAGTTTCTTATAATTACATCTATTTCTTGAATCATACTTATAGACATAAGCATATTTCCCCAAGACATTATCATTTTTCATCTCAAAAAAGCCATCGGTAGCTGATGTCAATTCATCGGCAGCTAAAGGAGGAAGTACAAAGCGAAGCTTATCATGTTCGTCATACACATAATAAGTATCTATGTATTCATCCCCGTTAACCCTCCTCTCTAAAACCAAATTACCTAACTTATCTGTAAAGATATACATTTCATGTCCATCTTCATTATTAGTGTATTCAACATATAAATCATGCCACTTGTATTTACCAGTTTTCTTTAATCTATTGTTTTCAACCCTAAAACAGACGGCAGACAATAAAGCTGAATTGTCATTAAATAAATATTTCTTTTCTATACCTTTACGTTTGTGCCATTCTAAACCAACTCCCCAGGTTTCTATTATACGACTTAAAGAAGAAGGTTCGTAAATAACCTTTGTATAAGGTTCATCTATATCTCTGTCAGTCCATGCACCACTTTGTATAAAATTACCATTATTATTAGAAAATGGCAAAGGCATCCATTCCCTATAAACACGCCCCATCCCATCATAATCTTTACAAGTAACCAAATCCCCCTGAGTACATGTCACATTTTTATAAATTGTTTGCGTCTCTCTACCAAGCCCATCGTAGTAGTTTATAACATCTAAGTTTTGAGTACCTGCTTCATCCAAAAAAGTAGTAGATACTATGTAATTTTGCGAATTGCTTTGTGAAAACAAATCTTGAACAAGCATGCTAATTACGCAAAATATTATAATCTGTTTATACTTTTCCATAAGTTCACAATAATTAATTAGCTATTCTTCTATGATGATATTTATAAGCATTCACTTTATTATGATTTTCATCAGACACCGAGATTAAACGTCCTAATGTGTCATATTCATAATACAAAGTATGATTAGCTATATCCGTCTCTGTGAGAACCCCAACACAAGGTTTATATGTATAACTTGTTATTCTGGCTCCCTTCAACTCTTTGCGCAATAATTCAATTTTTGACAAATCCGGAAAAGGTTGAGCTGCATAACTTTCAAGCGTACCCGTAATTGCTTCTACCTCTGCTTGTGTCGCATTCTCGATTATAGCAACCAAATATTTATAATTATATCCCCACAAATAGACTGTTTGAAGGCCATTAGCCTGTTTCGAACAAAGAATATTTCCTCTTGAATCACATTTTGTATTGTACACATCAGCCTGAAAATCATCTAAAACCGGATCATAACTTTTTGCTGATGAATATAAATATGGAACTTCATTTTCAAAACGATATTCTGTCCGAACTTTCTCAACTAATGAAGAATTTTTCCACTTCACTTCTTCAATAACAGGAGCAATAATATGTCTATTAAACATTTTTACAAAAACATCATTTTCATTAGAAGAATTCCCATCCACAAAATCCTGAGGATACTTATATTGAGTTATCAAGTGGTCTCCACCACTACTTTCCACATCTTTCTCTACAATTTGATTATATTCATTATATTTATACTTTATGCACTGCTCAATAGGACTTTCAAAATTCCCTGAAATCAGATAATCATATCTCCGTTCCTCTACCAGCAAATTTGAGACAGAATATTTGTTACATGCTGAAAAAGAGCCAAATAACCATCTGCCATTGTTGATTTGTATAGCAGGCACTTCTCTCAATTTTAAAGCCATAACAGTATCAGCATTCATACATTTATAGGAATACTTAACAGTCTGTACCAATCTGCCATTTCTATCATGAACATTTTTAGTCAACAACTTACCTCTTTTATGCGCCTGACTATCACGGGCCCCTGCATCTCCAGAGATATTTGTCCAGTAATATGTTGGTTTTAAATCCGGATAATCATCAAAATTTGAATAATGATAAGTGGTATATCCTTGCTGTGTTCCTTGTCCATTTGAAATAATCTCCGTTACTTCTGAATACCCTACCGGGCTACCATCTGTTAATTGGGCGGTAGAAACAGGTATTGACCACAAAGCCTTACCACCATTTTTAGTAAATGCATATTCAAAAACAGGCTTACAACCTAATATTCCACTAGACTGTGCAGCAAGTTCATCATATCCATTCCTATATCCTGTACTATAGACATAGTCTGCTATTTTAGTAATATTGTTTTTGCTTTCTTTATAGATAATACTTTTTATGCGTAACCCTCCACACTTCTCATTCATTGAGGAAGATAAACCTTTATAAGAAACGCTAAACCGATATGAGTCCATAACCTGAGAAGGAAGTGAAAGCCCAACCTTACCAAAAAAGAATGCCTTATTATAAATACCTGTAGACAATGTTATTGAATAAGCATATTCTTTTGTTAACGCTTCATCCACAAAATATACATACGCTTCAATAGTTCCTGTAACCTGTAATACTTCACCATTCTTTAACTCTGTAACATTTAACTGATCAGCATCTCCATATGCTTTCTGCACACGAAATAATCCTTTTTTGTACTCAGAAAACTCATAATACTTAGAATAATCATTTAATTCATACTCAAACTCGACTATTCCCCCTGATGGATATTCAATACTTTTCAATATACCTGTTTGAGTAGAACTCAAAGAAGGTTGTTTATCCAACGTATAATAATGCGTTGCCCCATCTATATCAGTTAAACTCTCAGGGTAATATTTAGTACAATTCGCTTTATAGTACCCCCAAACGTCTCTATTGGGCATTCTAACAAAGTCAGTTGCATTATAATTAATTTGCCCATTATACTCAAACTGATAGGGAGGTGTTACAACAGATGAGTCTGAACCGAATTCTTGCAATTTCTGCAAATAATCCCCCGAATAACTAAAAGCAAACCGCTTAACAGTCTGATTTAATAGTTTATCACGTATCACTATCTCGTCTAATTTTTTCCAGTTTTCATTCTTCAAGTTACCAGAAAAATTTGAAATATTAAAATTTATTTTAACATTATCACTTTCAATGCTTTCTAAATAATAATGAGCTATAAAAGTATTTATTGGATATGCCATATCACGAAACTCTCCTAAATAACAATTGGGAGAAACATACAGATATGTCACTGAAAGAGAACTATCAAAATATCGTTGTGTATATTTAAACTTAATTTCTCTCCCACTTGGTAATGTTATCTTATTTAAATACCATGCATTAGCATACGATGGATCTCCTCCTTCCCCAATATACGCTTGAGAGCTTTCTATAATATCAACATCACCACCATAATGATACACAGTGCCATCATCCATTATAATCCTCATTCTATAAAATGTTTCACAATAAATAAAGCCAACCCTATCATCAAAATCAATCTCGACTTTTATATTGGGCTGCCCTACAACATGTATTTCCCTATTCTTCCCAATAAAGAAATGACCACTAATACCATTTGCCTCAAAATAGAAATCATCCGGTTCTTGATCATAATAAGAATCCGGTCCATGTTTTCCCATAAAGTAATCATCATATTTTTCAACAAACTCATCTGTATTAGCATTAAACCAATCTAAATCATTTACTTTATCTGCACAATACAAATATCCACAGCCCTCAGGGGTTTCATCTGGTTTACCATTTATAACTCGAGTAATAACTCCTCCTACACTTAAATTCCAATTTCGTCCAACCCAACCTGCTCTCAGATCCGGCCTTGCGCCAGACATATTATAACCTAAATTAGCCAATAGATGAAATCCATTTTCTGTGTAATCAAATAAATTAATTGTCGGTTTAATCGTTCCTGTATGTAGACTAACCGGAATATTGTTAACACATCCTAAATTTGCGGCATCCGGGCTTGGATTAGCGATTGGTGTAGTTTGCGCGTGCATCCGTATTACAGAAATAATCATCAATATATAAAAAACAAACTGTTTCATAACACTATTATTTTACAAATACCTTTTTACTATACGTTTTTTCATTTATAGAAAGTCTCACTACAAATTCTGTTTGTGCATACTGAGAGATATCAATACAAAAATTATATTTACCGGAATTTTGCTCTAATGATTTATCACGGAACAATAAACGCCCTTGAATATCAAAAAGCATCACATCAATAGTAGCCCCTTCAATACTATTATATTCCAGCAATATATTTCTACCTTCTTTATCTAAGAAAGAGTTGAAATCAACCATTTCTCCATCCAAAGTATTGATTGGAGGAGTTTTATCCGTTTTTTTAGCCAATTGTATTCCTATATCAACACCTTCCAATTCGTCTATTGGACAATAAAAAGCTGTACTAAAATATTTATATGGTTTCCCGGATTTATATACCGTATTCTTTACTGTCTCAAAAATAGGTTTACAATATCCTTCTATATACCACTCAAAAACATCCATTCTTATCAAATCACTATTATTGGATAGATAATTAATAATAGAATCCATTGGAGGCACCGAAAGTGAATCCAACTCTAAGAATATACCTGAATCGAACCGATATTGCATAATCTTTTCCGAATGCAATCGAATAACATTCGACACTGTATCACCAGAAGGAAGAATTAGTGTACCAAAAGCATCTGCACAGATATCTTTTTTCCCATAAATTTGTAAACCGACATGATTACTATAATCTCCAACCCCATAAAAATAACTCGAAATACTATCTCCATATCCAAACGGATATACTAAAGAAACTTCCGGAAGTAAGTAAGATACATTAGTAGTGGAATTTCTATATCCACACAGAAATAGAGTGTCATTATTTAATTTATAATTATAGAAAGTACGATGCTCATATTTAGAAATGGAGTTTAAACCCGTATCAAAATACTTGGAAGTATAATTTTGATTTATCAGTTTCCAGTTACTAAAATCCCATAATACATTTTGGCCTTTTAAACCACCATTGTCATTAGTACAAAATACTTGTTTCTTTACTTGTATTCCACTTTCGAGAATACAACTATTTTCCAGTTCTAATAATGTTTGAGAATATAATAAATTAGCTGGAAGTAATAATAATAGAAGGATAAAGTTAGAACTTATTGAATAAAACAAATTACAGCTAATACCCCTAAACAATCTACTCATAACACATAAAAATTAACAAATTCACAATCGATAACAAAAGAAATACACAAAAATTAAAACCGACTCCCAAAGGAGTCGGTTCCAATCAAAGGTTAGAAAAATTACGAAATCGAAAGGTTATCTAATTACAACCTTCACTGTTTTATCACTGATCTTCACAATATAACATCCTTGCTGATCAAGAGTGAAACGTGCCGATCCGTCTACGTCAACAGATTTAATAACCTGTCCGGCAACATCATATACCATAGCTGTTCCCACAGCATTTACAACAAATACGTCGTGTCCGGCTGTATAAACGTGTGCCTGTTCTGACTGATCTACTGTGGTTATGCCTACAGCGTCTTTATCAACTAAGTCAATATATACAGGTTCTCCCTCAGTAAGAGTCAGATCAATCTTTGTAGTTTTATCACTTTGTGGAGTGATAGTAACACCGTCTATTGCATCACCATTCAGAACCCACTCTCCATCCAAAACAATGCTGGTTTGTGTAGGAGTAGCTACCCAACCGTAAACATTATCCGCTTGCGGACGTAAGTTAGGATTAGAAATAGCCAATGAAAGCATCTTATCATTAACGCCGGGTTTCTCCATCAACAACATTTCTGAAGCAGTAGATTTCAGACGACCGAAGTTCAAACCGTCTACAGCTGTAAAGATAGAATAAGCTGTAACTTTGGCAGGTTTGTAAGCCAGCGCGTGAAGTTTTTCATTCTGAGCTTTTATCTCAAAAATTTCACCTCCCTTGTTAGCCATCTTAGCTGCCAGTTCTGCCATATCAGTTGCATTCGTTGCCGGAACAGCTACAAAGACATATTCTTTACCAGAAGTTTTTACACCATGATTAATATATGCTTTGGCAGCAGTTACAGTCACAGGATCATCTACATTATCACCGGTTTCATTCGGAGAACTTTGTTCACCATGCTTAATGATAATCGGATCATTGCCTTTGGGTACAAAATATCCGGTACCTTGTGGTGTAACCATCCATAAGTCTGCTGACGAATCATTTGTTTTAGTTTCCGCACCAGCTGCCATTGTTTCACCGTTTACTACCAGTTCACCACTTACTTCAGAGTCAATACCCTGGAATAAATTGGTTGCAGTAATCATGTCGTCACCATAAGCTCCAGATGCAGAGATATTGCTACCCAAACTGATCAACATTCCATCAAATGCATATACAGATTTCTTAAATGTCAGGTTGGTCGGTACAAAACGTAGACTACCCCAAGAATCATCCTGATCAAATTCAGCACCAAACATACCACAATCTTTCCATGCTAAAGCACCGGCAAAGTTGGTTGTTTTTGAATATTGATCAAAACGATCAGTCACATTCTTGTTAGGCATCATTTCTTTCCAGGAAGTATAATGTACAGTGGTTGCACCTGCTTCTACATTCCAATCCCATCCACCAGTCACTTTAGTACCAAGGCTTGCATTCTTTTTCGGGAAACCGGAGTTCTCCATTGCACCATCATACATCACTTCAAGAGTTCCGTGTGCCTGATAGCGACCGAAACGGTTGGTTTTACTATAGATTTCACCTCCCCAGAACTTAGTAGTCGGACAACGCATCGTAGCTACCCAATTATTCTGACGATAGATACCGGCAGGACTATAATTGAACTGATAGAATCCGTCTACATCAGCTTTATTGACTCCTGTATAGAAATCTTCCATAAAGAAGTAATTGTATTGAGCAGCCAGTTCAGCATCAATACCTGTACCAAGGATATCACCACCTGTTTCGATCAGCTTCTTAAACAAGTCTTTTTTGAATGTGATTTCAGTACCACCTATCAATGGATGACGTCCTGCCATGCTATTAGCAAAAAGATGGATATCATTTTCTGATTTAGTAGACATCATATACAATGTTACTACCGCTTTTTTGATACGTTCATAGGCATCTTTGTTAATACGGAAACTTGTACCTTTCAAATAGCTGATATATTCTACCCAACTATTATACGCATACATATAATTGTTATACTGCGTATTATGGTGGAACCCTGTACCGTCCGGTTTAAGGATATCATTACTACCTGGAGCATACTCACTTGCATTCTCCAACAATTGAGTCAGGCCTTTCAGATTTTCTACAGCCTCATTCTGATCAGCAACATTGACTGCACATGTATACAGATTAGGCAAGAAGTTATAAATATAGTCCGAACTAAATTGTGACAGGATATATTCCAGAGGAGCATAAGCTAAATTAAACTCGATCATCCATTTAATGGCCTTGATCATTTCTGTCTTCTGACTGTCCGTATAAGCATCCATTGCCTTCAGGAAGCCTGACGGAATACCTTTTACATTAGTGTAATCGCTATAGGTCAAACCACCAAAATGATACAATACCCCCTGATCCAGAATATAGTCGATCCAATTATTCAGATAAGTCTGAGCCTTGGTCGTTCCACTGAGTGCAGCAGCAGCCAAAGCCTCTACACCTTCAGATGTTGCTTTCAACTCATCTAATGTCATAACGGATAAGGGTTCACCTGATACACTACCATCATCATTTCTCTGAATCTTCAATGCATCAATTTTTGCATATAGCTGACGTACTAAAGCAGGAGTTGCAGTGGGGTTCTGATGATAAATAGGTTTCAAAGTCTCCAGATCAGCCAATTCCTGCGTTGTAGCTACAGCAGGGATTACATCTGCTCCAAAAGCATATACATTTAAAAGGCGTGCATACTTACTATTCAGATAGTCATTATCCCGTACCAGAAAATCTGTATATATTCTCTTATCATCTACTTTTGCATTCAGGTCCATATTATCGAAATAGACCTTTTGCCCTTTACCTTCATACGTAAAACGTACTTTCGTAACTACAGCATTATCTTTATTTGCATATTCATCATAAGGACGATTAAATTCACGCCATCCTTTAAAATTCATCAGCATTGTTGCTTTTTTCACAACTTCATCTTTTGCGTTTAAAAGTTCTGCATATACCACCTCATTATTACATTCAGAGCTATAGATATTAAAGAATGCTGAATTAAAGCTGTTCACAGTTAAATTCTTATTCAGTGTAAGTTCTAAAGTAGATTTATCGGTAGTAGCCCAACATAATGACTGAGTACCTTTTTTAAAATGTTCTTTAGACAGACTAATCTGGCTATTAGTAGCTTTCCACTCTGCAGGAACAGTTGTCTCTTCAAAATCATACTTCACAATAACTTCTTCTGCTGTTATATCAGCAATCTTAGTAAACGTTACGTCATCAATATAAGCTGTAGCCTTATCCGTATTACCTAAAATACAAATATTCAAATTAGTCCGATCTACTTCTGTAGCAGAATTTACATCAGCTTCTGTAAACTGATACATGCTACCTGCTATTCTGGAAAGGTTTATATCAACATTATAATCTTTCCACTGATTAGTCAAACTAAAAGATTGCCATGTACCATACCATTTCTGTTCCGGGTCTGATGGCCTTCCGGTTTCTTTTACAAAGAATCTATTTATATTCACGTTCTTATCGTCGGTCGCACGTGCATATACTCTAACAGAACCTCCGTCTGCTGATTTTCCACGGAATGATATACGATAAATTCCTTCTGGAAGTGCCCCCTCAATACGTTGTGATAACACTGTTGTATACCATGAGTATGGCTTGCCTGAGATAGATACAACCTTACCCTGGTCAGCATCATTTTCAACAGCCATTGTCACTATATTCTGCTCATATTGTTCATCTTTATAAGCAAGCCATTTTCCGCATTCAGAAGATTCTTCCGTCAACAATGTAAGATCCGGATTACTATCGAAACCACTATCTTTTAAAAGATTTTCTTTGGGTTCTTCCGGTTGCTCTGGTTCAGACATATCCTTAACAAGAGTAAGTGATACCCCATCGATCAATATTGTTTTATCAGCAACATCACCTTGGAAACAGATACTAAAATCTGTCAAATCTATTTCATCAGTATCAACAGCATCACTCGAGGGGAAACTGTACATACTCCCTATTGCCTTCGTAAAATCAAATTCTACAGAATATTCTGTCCACGTAGAAGTCAATGAAGTATTATAGTAAGAACCATACCATTTAGATGCAGGATCGGCTGGTTTACCCGTTTCCTTTATAAAGAACTTCTGAATATCTTTACCATCTGCATCGGTCAAACGAATAAATACTTTCGCTTTACCACCGTCAGTCGATTTACCCCAGAAAGAAAGTTTATAGATACCTTCTTTAGCAACTGTTTCAATTCTTTGGGCAAAGAAAGAAGTATACCAGGAAGATGGTTTACCTGTAAAAGAACCAACTTTCCCTCTTTCCTGATCGTCAATCACACTATAAGAAGTAGCATTTGTTTCTTTCGCATCTTTATAGGTTAGCCATTCACCAAAAATAGCAGGAGTAGCATCAAAAGTCTTTGTGAAATCTGCTTTATCAAAGCCAGAGTCTTTTATCAAATTTTCTGCAGGTGTGGTTTCTACGGTCTGAACCGTCTCTTCGTACCATTCCATTGCAGTAGGAGCAAGCCATGCAGAAGCTAATCCTGCACAACTCAGAAAGGATAGTGTCAAGAAAATGTTTTTCATAAACTTAATTGTTTTATAAAGAAGATGTGCTTTTCACACATCTTCTTCGATTTGTTTTGTATAAACTAAAGGCTATTTATTAGCGAGGGTTCTGAGGGAAATTACAGAATTGTGCCTCTTCTGCAGGCAACGGCATTAAGTATACCTGTCTGTCATCCTTAGTAACACCGTATTTATCAATACCTTTTTTCACACCTGGGTTGAACTGATTAGCTTCCCATACCTTCTCTGTTCTCACAAGCTGGAACCAACGCTTAAATTCACTAAAGAATTCCCAACCTCTTTCATCGAATACAGCTTTATCAAAATCTTCTTCACTCAAATCAGGAGTCAATGGGTTTTCAATGCCGCCCATTGCACGTTTACGAATATCATTAATGCACTCATAAGCTTTCGGATTGGGTTTATGATCTGCTTTATTTTGAGCTTCAGCATACATCAGCAACACATCTGCATAACGATAAATCGGAGTGATTCCTAAAGACTGCGGAGAGCTTACACCACCATAATCACGATATTTGTTAATGGCAGGAGAACGCATCACAGTCTTCTTAAAGTTAATTTTTCTACCAACGCCACCCGGTTGGAATTCTGTTACAAAATTGAATTTTTTACGCTCATCATTTGGATATCTTTCATAGAAACAAGAGTCTGCTAAATAGTCTCCCCAGCCTCCTTCTTCATCTGTAGTAAAATAGGATTTACCATAGTTACTATAGTTTGTATTTGAGTGATTCAATGCGAAGATATGTTCGGTATCGTCACTCTTGGTTGCTTCTTTCCATAAATCCTCATAATGATCTACCAGTTTATATCCTCCATCAGTTATGATTTCAAGAGCTTTATCTCTTGCATCGGCATAATACTGAGTCTGCTTCATTGGCCATCCCGCCATTGTCAGATATACTTCTGCCAAACAAGCTTTAGCAGCCCATTTGGAAACTGTAGAATTAGGAGCTGTAGAAGCACGACCACGATTAGGCAATAATACTTCCGCCTGTTTCAAATCGGGAACAATCAGTTTCAGATAAATATCTTCTACTTTATTTCGCGTAATAGTAGTATTACCTAAGAAATCCGTTACGCATTTAGAGTCAGTGAATGCAGGTACATCACCAAACCAACGAACCAAATTAAAGTGGGCAAATGCTCTCATAAAATAGGCCTCACCCAAATAAGGTTCTTTCTCTTTCTCTTTAATAGAGTTTGTTGCTTCCAAGCCCTCAATAAACTGATTACTTGCTTGTATCAATTTATACATATTATCCCACATTGTCATGTAATCCTGCTCCATACTACCCATATCAACATGTAGTTGATCTGTAAATGTCCCACGTTTACTGGTAGTACCACAAATGACGTCATCAGCTCCAAGTCCCATCAACATAGTACGGCAATTGTATGCATAGTTACCGCCCCACAAAGAAGTATATAATCCATTAGCCAGGCTTGTTACATTACGCTCATTGTATTCTATGTTCTCAGGCGTTAGGAAACTGTTAGGTTCTTGAGTCAAGTCCACACATCCGACACACAACATGCCGCTAAGTCCTAATGTTATAATTAGTTTTTTCATACCTCGTGATTTTTTAGTTTAGAATGCAAAATTAAGTCCAATCAGATAGTTACGACCATTTGGATAGTATCCCCAGTCGATACCAGATGTCAAAGGACTCTTCAGAGTGACTTCAGGATCAATACCCGAATATCCTGTAAACAAGAATGGATTCTGAATAGATGCATAAACTCTCACCTTATTGATACCTGCTTTATTCAACATCGCATTCGACAAAGAATATCCCAATGTGATACTTTTTACCTTTACAAAATCACCTTTTTCCACATACTGAGAAGAAGGAGTCAATGCATTTCTGGTCTTTACGAATCCAGCAATATCCGAGTTTTCATTCTGCGGTGTCCAACGGTTAGCCCATTCCGGATTAGGTCCTAAGTTTACACTACCATCCGTATTGAAACGAGCTTCGCGTGTGTAATTGTAAATATCAAAACCGTGTACGCCAATGATAAACAATCCGAAATCGAAGTTCTTATAATTCAGCGTATTGTTCCATCCCCACTGGAAAGTAGGTTGTCCGTTACCAATAATAGTTTGATCATCTTTACTGATACCATCAACCCCATCAATATCTTTATATCTATAAGAGCCGGCTTCAGTTCCTTTAGGAGCATTATCCAACTCCCATGATTTCCAAACGCCATCGTTCACATATCCCCACATAGTACCCAGTTTTTCACCCTTTATATTACGGAAATACTTGTTTTCATAATTTCCACTAATAACCATGTAAGTTGCATCACCATACAAATCTTTAATTCTACCATCATTATGCGATAAAGTGAGGTTTGTATTCCAATTAAAATCTTTTGTAACAATAGGATCTGCACCAATCGTTATTTCAAAACCTTTATTCACAATATGTGCTGCATTCTTTTGTCTGCTGGGATATCCCGTAAAGTGTGCTGCATTTACTTCCAAAAGAACATCTTCTGTCAACTTATGATAAACATCCAAAGATACAGTCAGACGATTATTGAAAGCACCAAAATCAATACCTCCATTCCACTGCTTAGTACGTTCCCAAGCCAAATCCGGAGTACCAATACGCTTTGTAGATATAGCTAAATGATTTTCCGAATCTCTATCGGCACCCAGTTCTGTATATCCGGCATAAAAAGGAACCGCTTGGTTACCGGTTTCTCCATAGCCTAAACGCAGTTTTAGCTGACTCAAGAAATCAACATTACGTAAGAACTTCTCCTGTTTTGCATTCCATGCCAAAGCAACAGAAGGGAATTGTTGCCATCTATATTCCTTGTCCAAACGCGAAGAACCATCATAACGCCAAGAAGCTGTCAGCATATAGCGATCTTTGAATACATAATTCACACGTCCCATCCAAGATAAGATCGTACCTATATCCCTATTTGTTGAAGCTTTCATAAATTCTGCTAAAGAAACGTTATCAGCACCAATGACAGTAGAAGCAAGACCTCCGTAACCTTCTGATTTATTCGTGAAATCATTAGAGTACATCTGCTCGAGAACGGCTGTTGCATTGATACGATGATCTTTATTGAATTCTCTTACATAAGATAAGATGTTTTGGTTGGTCCAACTGTAATTATGGTCACTTGTTACTGTAGCACTCGTCAGGTTTTTATTTGCCATTACAGTGGTATAACTATCACGTCCGTAAGTCGCTGTAGCAAGTTTGTTACCCAATGTAAAGCCTTGTGTCATTCTGAATGTCAACCCTTTCAAGATATTAATATCTACATATCCCTGCAAGCGAGAAGTATATTTGAAACCATCTGTATCAATTTCCCAAATATGCCCCATTGGATTGTACTGTTGTCCCAATAAGTTCATATTATTATAATGACCTTCTTCATCTTTGGGCTGAATAGTATTAGGAAAAATCATAGCTTCAATCATTACACCACGATATTGACTAAAGCGAGGTCCCTGACTTTTAGAGTAGTTACCCCAAAAGTTTACTCCGGCTTTTAGCCATGATTTGATATCTGTATCAACTTTCAAACGATAGTTGAATGTCTCCGCATTTGAACTTTGAGAAATTCCTTGGTTGTTATTATAGCTTCCAGAGAAAATAAATTTCGTCTTCTCGCTACCACCGGAAATAGAAAGTTCATGATTGTGTTCGATTGCTACATCACGAAAAATGTGGGCGAAATAATCATAACCACCACCATTATCAAAAGCAGCAATTTCTTTGTCATCATAAAATTTTCTTGTTTCCAGACCAGCTGAAGTATAATATTCTTGTCCATATTCATTAGCTAATCTTGCAAAATCTCCCGGAGACATCATATCAGGAAGGCTATAAGGAGTCTTAAAGTTTACATAACCGCTATATTCTACTTTTACTTTACCCACTTCCGGATTACGGGTAGTAACCAAAATAACACCATTAGCACCACGAGAACCATAAACTGCAGTAGCGGAAGCATCTTTCAACACTTCAATAGAAGCAATATCCGAAGGATTCAGTGAGCTGAGTGAACCACCTATAAAACCATCGATCACAACCAATGGACCGCTATCACCTTTTATAGAATTTGTACCACGAATACGGATGGTAGCAGATGAACCCGGTTGACCGGAGGATGACATGATACTTACACCAGCCAAACGACCTTGCAAAGCAGAAGTTATATCAGCAGAAGGAGCACTCTTAATAGCATCAGCTGCTTTTATGGAGGCCACGGAACCCGTTAAATCTGATTTACGTTGTACACCGTATCCCACAACCACTACTTCTTCCAAAGTTTGTGTATCATCGGCGAGCTTTACCGTAAAATTTTTCTTTCCAGCAACAGGGATTTCCTGGGTCTGATAACCGATATATGAAACTACCAATGTAGCATTAGAAGGAACATTATCCAATTTAAAATTTCCATCGATATCGGTTATCGTACCGCTTGTAGTCCCTTTCACTAAAACCGATGCTCCAATTACGCTTTCTCCGGTGCTATCGAGAACCTTACCCATAATGGAGGAGACCGCTTGTGCAAGAGTCGTTTGTGTCAATAAAAAACTGACAATGAAAAAGCAGGCAAATTTCATTGACAATAAAATGACTTTCTTCATAGTGTTATAATTTTAAATTAATTAAAAAACAAAGAGACAAAGAACGATGACATAGCGCACCGTTCTTTGTTATAAGATTAGCTGTTATTTAATAACAACTTTAAAAGTTTTAGCCTGATTACCTGTTACAACTTTAACAAGATAAAGTCCTTTTTGAGCAGCAGGGATAGAAGCATTACCAGCCACAACTTCTGTAGATGCAATCATCGCACCATTTACATTATAGAGAGTTGCATAACCATCTTTTTCGGATGAGATATAGATCATAGCTCCATTAACAGTTACATTGCAATTCATAGCTTCTTCAACAGTAGTATTATTAATGCCTGTGCCTTTTCCACCCTGATAAGCACCCATATTAATTTTACCGTCTACAATACGAGCATTACCAGCAATATCTTTACTCATAAACTCTTCCATCCACTCTGCTGTCATACCATATACTTCTTGATAATAGCTTGCTTCACCAGCATTTACACATGCAGAAGTAGCAGCTAAAGAGAAATCAGCATTTTTTATAGCATCTTTTTGTGCATCATCTTTAGCAACACCTACAAAATCAGTTGGAGCCACAAAAAAATTAGTTTCAACAATATTCTGGTCAAATGAAACAGTTTGATCACCATCATCTTTAGGTTCCTCATTAGAAGCACAATACTCTACATAACTACCTTTTGCAGCACAAATAAGCGCATCTTTATGTGTCGGTTCATTATTAGCAACGATAGAATTTGAAAGAGTAGAATAAGCATCTACATAAACAGTTCCTTTATTATTAGCAACTGTACAATTGTACATTTCATTTCCTTGCAAATCAACCAATAAATTATCAGAAGAATTGTTTACTATAAGATTATTAGACAAACGTATTTTACCTCTTGCTGAAACGATACAATTTCTCCAATTTGTTGTAGAAGTATTAGCGTTATTACGGATTATATTGAACGCAAAATCAGCAGGGGTAAGAGAACTACCTGAGAGCACAAGACCTGCATCTTTTGCAGGAGCAGCAACATTATCCTCAAATAAACAATACATAATTTTCAAATAACGCTTGTCAAACTGATTATTAATAGTAAGACAAGCAGCTTTATTATTCCGGAAAATACAATTGCTTATACTTGTTCCATCCTCATCCTTTTCCTGTACACCACCAGCCTCATTTGTATTATAAATAGACAATGAAGTTACTAAATTTCCCTCGAATAGACAATTATATGCCTGATTCCCTGGAAAATACTTATTATGACAACCTCTCAGTTGAAGAGTTACAACTTCTTTTTCAGGATTACTGGTAGTATTACCTGAGAAATAACAATCACGAACTATCGTATTCTCTTCGCCATAAACCACTGTACCTGTACAAGCGTTATCTAAAATCTGACAGTTCTGAAGAGTTACAGAATTTCTAAGATAAAGAACACGACCATTTGTTGAAACATTATCTTTGAAAGTAATACCGTCTATAATAGTATTAACCCAAAAATTATCTTTATCCACACGGTCTACCAGACGGAAAGTTTGATTTCCACTGGTAATTATAGTTTCGTTCGTAAACTTCCAAGGCTCTGTAGCAGCATTGGGACGTACACGATTTTCTATAGATGTTTCACCTTTGGCAAATCCACCATATACATGTACTCCTTCTACCATATTAATAGTAGTAGTAGTCATATAAGTACCACCTGCCATATAGATAACATCGCCTTTGGATGCTTTTGAATAAGCTGTACCGAGATCACTAATCGGAGAATTCCAGGACTCACCATTATTAGATGCAGAACCATCCGGGCTAACATAAATGTTTTTCGCATTTGCACCTGTTGCAAGCATTAGAGCTAAGACTGAAGTAATAATCACATTTTTCATAAGCGATAGTTTTTTTGTTTAAAGTTACTATTAGGCTTGTATTTTATCTGCACAAAAGTATGAATAAGGATTTTACCTGATACACATTTTTGTTCATCAATACTCCAATATTGTACAATTCTATTTTTTATAATTAAAGAGCTAAAAATAGACTATATCATGTACTATTTTGTAATAAATAGCTCTTTTATAGGCAGAAAGTTATGGAATGGACCGATTATCTTTGTGAACAGAATTACTCTTAATCTAATTTTAAATAATCATGAATAACAAATTCTTTAAGCTTATCTTTTGCCTTGCTTTACTGCTATCATGTACACCTTCATTCGGCGCTAAATGGAAAGCTAAACACGTAGTATTTATTGGATTAGACGGTTGGGGTGCTTACAGTATGGAAAAAGCTAATATGCCCACTGTAAAACAATTAATGAAAAATGGATCATACACCCTGGAAAAGCGATCTGTACTACCATCTTCAAGCGCTGTAAACTGGGCTTCTATGTTTATGGGTGCAGGTCCAGAATTACACGGATACACAGAATGGGGATCGAAAACGCCGGAATTACCCTCTCGTGTACTTAGCCATTATGGCATTTTCCCCAGCATCTGGGGGTTATTCAGAGATGCTAACCCTCAAGCTGAAATCGGATTCTTTTGTCAATGGAACGGATTAGAGTATCTGGCAGAAATGAAGGCTATGAGTAAAGAAATGCATGTAAAAGCCGAAGATGATCCTTCAGGAAAGGCTGATAAAGCTGTTGCAACCCATTCTTGTGCATATATAAAAGAAAAGAAACCAGCTTTCGTAGGCATTTTCTTTGATGAGCCTGATCATGTAGGACATCAAAGTGGACATGATACAGAAACATATTATCAAAAATTAGAAGAATTGGATGGATATATAAGCGAAATACTAAATGCCGTAAAAGAAGCTGATATTTGGGACGAAACGATCTTTATCTTAACTGCTGACCATGGGGGTATCAATAAAGGACACGGCGGTAAAACAATGGAAGAAATGCAAACTCCTTTTATCATCTCCGGTAAGAATATAAAAAAAGGCTATAACTTCACAGAGAGTATGATGCAATTTGATGTAGCCTCTACCATTGCTTATATCTTTAAACTCGAACAGCCTCAGGTATGGATCGGACGGCCAATGAAACAGGTATTTAAATAAATACGATATAACGATTTTTCTACCTTAATCAATTTTATATCTCTAAGCCTCATTCTTCCCCAAAACAAAGAATGAGGCTTTTTCATTTTATAGTTGACAATGAGAAATATTACCCTTACTTTTGCTTCCTAAAAAATATTGTATGCCAGCAACACTTCCAATTCATTTTGCCCCGTTACAAGGATATACCGACGCGATCTATCGTAACGCGCATTCCGCAATCTTTGGTGGAATAGATACTTATTATACCCCTTTTATCCGGCTCGACAAAGGAACGTTCCGGAATAGGGATGTTCGGGATATAGAACCGGGAACTAACGAAGTCCCCCACCTGATACCCCAACTTATCGGACATGAGGAAGAAAAAGTTGAGACCATTTTATCCCTTTTCACCGAAAAAGGATATAAGGAAGTAGATATAAATATGGGGTGTCCGTTTCCTATGTTAGCCAAACGTCACAACGGCTCCGGTATCCTTCCTTTTCCCGAAGAAGTAGAGAAACTATTAGAAATTACCCAAAGATATCCGGAAATAAGTTTCTCTGTGAAAATGCGTCTGGGATGGGAAAATGCTGAAGAGTGTCTGAAGTTAGCCCCCATATTGAATGTATATCCATTAAAACATATCACCATGCATCCACGATTGGGAAAGCAGCAATATAAAGGAGATGTCGATCCGAAAGGATTTGCCGCCTTTGCAGAAATTTGTCGCCACCCTTTGATTTATAATGGAGATATAAGTAATATTGAAGATATAGAACGTATTCACGATAGCTTTCCCACTCTATCCGGAATCATGATTGGAAGAGGGTTACTGATGAATCCGGCTTTAGCCATCGAATATAAAGAGAGAAAGTCCCTTTCCACCGAGGATATGAAAGAGAAACTATACCAAATGCACAAGATCGTATTTGCCCGTTATGAAGAACGGCTTGAAGGCGGCGAAGATCAATTACTCAACAA
>OJSL01001325.1_pt1 | contig 20196 bp, 10 predicted proteins | sample 1599451 | NCBI WGS metagenome assembly OJSL01 (sample SAMN04168657, study PRJEB22393) | human gut metagenome | biome: human gut microbiome; feature: stool | host: Homo sapiens | collected 2014-03-20
CTTACCATTTGTAGCAGAAATGATTCTCACTCCTCTTCCGTAAATACTTACGTACAATGTGTCATTGGATAAATAAAGGTTTTGTATATTGTGATAATCCAACATAAAGGTATTACCTAATTGTTTAGTTTGGGGATTGTAACGGTATACAATGTTATTATTATGGGTAGATAACAATATATTCTGTTTGTTATCTTCCACCATACTGCTGGTGATGGAATGTTTTTGAGCAGTTGCTGCTTCTATATCGTAGAAGGATATAAATTTATTGACGTTTGGGGCGAAATAAGTGACTCCGTTGAAATAGGTTCCAACCCAGAATGCCCCTTCTTTGTCACGAGAAATACAGAATGTAGAGTTATCGACTATGCTCCTATCGGAATATTCTTCTTTTACTATTTGAAAGCTTTCTGTCGATTTATTCAGGAGTATGAGGCCTTTGTCTGATCCCATGATGAGTTCCTTGTCTGAGTAGGGGGTTATCGACTTTATATTACCAATATTGGAAAGATAATGGCTACATTCATTTTTTGTAGGATTATATTTAAAAAGACCGTTTGTGAAAGTACCTATCCACAAATTATTATCTTCATCACAATAGATGGAATATATTGATTGTTTGTTTACGTCGAGTTTAGGATGTTTTATTGGAGTAAATGTGTCATTTGATGAACTGAAAAGCACAAGACCATACCCTGCTGTTCCTAGCCAAATATTATTTTGTTGGTCGTTTACTATTGTCCAAATAAAATTTGATGGAATACTTTGGGGCGTTTTTGAGGCTACAAAGTGTTTTAGAACACGAAGATTATTGTCTAATTGGAATAATCCTTCACCATGAGTTGCGATCAAAATGTTGCCATGGGAATCTTCCATTATGTCATTTACAGTGATATCATTTTGTTTTTCTTTCTTTAAAGCAATATGATGAAAGTGATCGTATTCCCGGTCATAATAATATAGTCCTCTGCGTGTTCCTATTAACATTCGATGCTTTGAGTCTTCTTTTATACAATGTATAAAATTGTGCCCAATTGATAAGGAGTCTTGAAGACGATTTTTGTATACTTTGAAATTTTTCCCGTCAAAACGATTAAGCCCGTCATTCGTTCCAACCCAGATAAACCCTTGGCTATCTTGCATGATTGCCCACACACAGTTGTTAGATAAGCCGTTTTCTTTTTGATAGTTTCGGAAGCAGGAACCTTGCACGTCGAATTGTATTAGACAACAAAGTATTGCCAGGACAAGCGTATGTTTCATAGTTTTATTTTGATTGAAAAACGTAAGCAAAATTAAACATTTTATTTAGAACCTGTTTAATTTTAAAAGTTTGAGATAAAAATAGTGTTTCTTTTTACCTTGAATTTAGTTACCGATTTGAAATAGCATTTATTCAATGGATTTAAAAAACACAGCGGCAAGTTATTAAGAAAATCCTGAATTTGCAAGAAGAAAACAAAAATATGATTTACGTATGAAATGGAATACCATATTTTATTAAAAAAATGGAATGTGAAAAGCGCATATTTTTTTCACTGATATAGAATCTATTTTTTTATGGGGCTACCTTCTATTGGGTAGAGAAAATGATAAGATTGATTTATTTCTTTGTTACATTACTTTATTAGTTGTAATATATTTGTCTTTTCTTGTTATATTTTGTTCTTTTTGGTTACTCTTTAATTCCTTTTGTGGATGCTATCTCATTGATATATAGATTATTATATTGTACTTATGCAGTATATCTTGGGGAATATAAATCGTGAGTTTGTTATCAATTGTTTTTTTTCTGTCGGATATTGTCCTCTGATGAATAAAAAGCCTAATATATTTGTTGCCGGTATTAATCATTAAAAAGTAATATTATGAAAAAAGGAATATTTACTAAAATTCTTTATTTGGTAGCTATCTTATTGCTAGCTACGCAAGATATTTTCGCAGATGTTAGTAATCCACCCCAAACAATCCCTGTTCCCCCAACTCAGGAAGCAGCTTCTGTCAAATCGATTTTTTGTGATGAATATACTGATATTACATCTATTAAAGGCTTTAGTGGGCGAGGAAGCGCTACTGCAACTGTAAAGTCTGTGATGGGGAATGATATGATTTATTTTGATCAGGGTCTTGGCGGATGGTCTTTTGTCGAATTAGGCACTACGTTAAATCTTGATGATTGCGAAGCACTTTGCTTTGACATTTATGTAGTTAAAACCGGATTTACTTTAAAAGTTTATTTTGGACAGGGTGCTTCTGTCACAATACCAACACCTTTAGTAGAAGGATGGAATAAAATCGAGATTAAACTGGATGATTACCGAAATTTGCCTGCTGGAAAAATACCTGATCTTACCCAGATAAGTAAAATAGGTTTTATAAATGGCGGTGGATATGATAGGACTGTCTATATTGATAATATTTACGCTTATGGAGATTTAGGCGGCGATAATCCCTCAGTGGATCCGAATGCACCTACGGTGGCTGCTCCTACACCTAAGCATAAAGATACGGATGTAAAATCGATTTTTAGTGATGCCTATGACAACATTACTAATTTAATTTTAAACAATCCCGGCAGCCCGGCAGCGGAAATGGCAGTAGTAACACCTTTTGAAGGCGATAATATGCTTAGGTTCAATTCATTAAACTGGGCCTTGGTTAAATTTGACCCGACTCTAAATCTTGATGGCATGGATTATCTCCATTTTGATGTTTGGGCAGAAAGTACACGTACTATTAAACTCGGTCTTGGTAATTGGTCGTCACAAGCAAACACAGATGCTCTAACCTTAAATGCCGGATGGACAAGTTTTGACATACCGATGAGTGTGTTTAAGAGTGCTGACTTAACTAACATTATTGTTTCTAAAATATTCAGCAGCAATGGCTTTGCTATTACAAGGTTGTATTTTGATAATATATATACGTATAAAGGTGATCCGGTTGGGACACCCATAATATATATAGAACCTGCGCCGGAGCCGATATTAGCCCCTAAAACTGTTAAGTCTGTTTTTACGGACAAATACAACAATATAGCCAATCTTGAAGAAGGTGGTACTGTTGGTCTCACGGATTTTGATCTTGTATACCGTCTTACGGAGGCTGACAAAGTCTTGAGAATATGCTCTCTTGAAGAGATGACACTCCATACAACTGCTACACTTGACTTCAGTGATATGGAGAATATACATTTCAGTATGTATTGTGATGGCGAAGGAGGGAGTGGTACACTTGAAATTGGATTCCAGGCCCAAGGATCGGAAACGGCTTATTATTCCTCATTATTTTCTGTTCTCAAAACAGACGAATGGAATTATGTGAATATCCCGGTTCACGAGTTGAAAGAAGCCGGACTGGATTGTTCTAAGATAGATAAAATACTTTTCCGTGGCTCGGGTAATATCTATATTGATAATATTTTTGCCTTTAAAGGTGAGTATGCTATGGGATTAGGAGAAGAAGGGACTATTTCTGTTGACTGGAATTTGGCATCGGCAGATGATGTTCTTCCTGATAAGGAGAAGGCTTATTTAGGTGTAAATCTGGCGCAAGGTTCAGGGGGAACAGTTCATGGTGTATTTAATACAAACTACTCTTATCCAACATTTAAGGATCTTCACTATTTTAAATCAAAAGGTGTACGGCTTATTCGTTTTCCTTTTCGTTGGGAACGTGTACAACATGAAGTAAATGGACCGTTGGATATGGAACTTGATATGAAAAAGATCAAGGAGGTAATTGCTGAGGCCGAACGTATCGGTATGTATGTGATGCTTGATATGCATGATTATTGTCGTAGGAATGTTGATGGTGTAACTTGTAAGATCAGTGATTCTGGAAAATTGACAAAAGAACATTTAGCTGATGTGTGGGAGAAAATAGCTGTTGAGTGTCAGATGTACAAGAATATTTGGGGATATGATATAATGAATGAACCTTATGGTTTAGATAAGGGCGTATGGTATTCGACAGCACAAGCTGTTATTGATGCTATTAGAACTGTAGATATGCAAACGCCTATAGTAATAGAGGGTGAAAGTTATGCGTCTTCATCTACGTGGCCTTCAACCGGTGGAGGATTAATTGGATTGAATGATCCGGCTAATAATTTGATTTTTCAGGCACATTGTTATTTTGATAAAGATAAAAGTGGGCATTATAATTTGGGAGATTTTGATAAGGAAGTTTCTGATCCACAACAACATATTAAACGTTTGCAACCATTTGTAGAATGGCTGAAAGAACATAATCAACGTGGAATTTTAGGTGAATTTGGGGTACCTGGAAATGATGTTCGCTGGTTGAATTTGCTGGATGAAGTTATTGCTTATCTCAAAGAAAATCGTGTTGCTGCTACATATTGGGTAGCAGGTGGATGGTCATCTAATGATAAGGTAAGTATTCATCCGCTGAAAAACTATACTGTGGAAAGAGCTCAAATGAGAATTTTTGAGAAATACACAAAAGATTATGATAACACTTCGTCAGGAACAGGATGCATTTTACATAATGAATCTGGAGATTTAGAAATTTATTCTGATGTAACAGCTGATCATGTGTACGTTAAAGCGGATAAGGCTATGAAAAGTATTGCCCTGTTTACTATGTCCGGGCAGTGTATAAAGAAGGAAAGTATTGGCTCATCTGAAGCAAGAATTGTAACTGACGGATTAGTTCCGGGTGTATATCTGATCCGGATTCTTATAGAAAACGGAAGTGTTAGGAATTTTAAATTTGTAAAATATTAAAAGATGAAAGTTTCTCATATAATAGGTATTGTTTTATTTTTTTTTATGGCAGGAATGGTTTCTTGTAAGGAAACAGTTAAGCAATCCTTTAAAGAACCATCTGCCTTAAAAGTAAAAAAGAATGTTTTTATTAATGATTCAGGAAAGATTGTTAGATTGTGTGGCGTGAGTTTCTCAGATCCAGATAAGTTGAAAAAAGAGAATCAATGGAATTTACGTTATTTTGAAGAAGCGCGGCGTTGGGGATGTAATGTGATACGTTTACCAATACATCCTTACACATGGCGGTATCGCGGAGTAGAAGATTATCTAAAAATACTGGATCAGGGAGTGGAATGGGCCAGGCAAACCAATATGTATGTTATTATTGATTGGCATGCTATCGGTAATCTGCCGGAAAATGTTTATCCTCATTTTAATTATGCTACCAATTGGGCAGAAACTATAAACTTTTGGAAAATTATAGCTGAACATTATAAGGGTAATTCTACTGTGGCTTTTTATGAGTTGTTTAATGAACCATGTGATCAAGGAAAACCATTGAGTTGGGATGCGTGGCAGCCCCTGATGGAACAGTTGATAGATAGTATCAATATGATTGATGATCAGAAAGTATATTTGGTGGCTGGAATGAATTGGGCTTATTTACTTGATGAAGTCGTGCAAAAACCGGTAGATCGTAATAATGTTGCTTATGTGACACATCCTTATCCTCAAAAGGTAGATGCACCTTGGGAGGATAAATGGGAAAGAAACTGGGGGCATGTCGCTGACCATTATCCGGTGGTGGCTACCGAAATGGGATATGTGGTGAAAGGACAACGTGGTGAACACATTCCATGTATAGGTGATGAAAAATATGGTGAAGCTATTATTAATTATCTTGATAAAAAGGGAATTTCATACACAGTGTGGTGTTTTGATCCTTCTTGGGCACCTGCACTTTTGGACGATTTTGACTTTAATCTCACACGACAAGGAGAATTCTTTAAAAGAAAGTTACAAATGAAATAGTTGTTTTTACTTACATTAAAATTTATTATTATGAAAAAGTTTTTATTCGTGTTGTTGGCCGTATGGGTTGCTACCACTAATCTTACGGCGCAAGTGGCTTCAGATGTCGTGATTTATAAAGGAACAGATATTGATCCGAATGGAAAGGCGGATGATAATATTTGGAAGGATATTACACCGGTTGATATAACCAACGTTTTTAATTATGAGGAGCCTACGGTAACCTCTTTCTTTAAGATGTTTTACACCGATGAATATATTTATGTCTTGGTTGATGTCACTGATGATGTTCATTATCCGGCTTGGTTGGCCAACGATGTAAAAAATCAATGGAAATATGATAAAGTAGAAATTTATTTTGATATTAACGATAATCTGAAAGATGGGCAAGGGCCTGCTTACATTGATGGTGTAATGGCACCTGGACATTACCAAATAGCACCTGCATTGACAGAAGAAGGTTATGGAGAACCATTTGTAACAGAGGGAGTATTATATGGGACTATGAGTGATATGGCTACAGTTTGTTATGATATGAAGCCCGACGGAAAAGGATATGTTGTAGAGTGCCAGATCCCTATTTATGCATTTGTTAATGATAAAGGCGAAGAGCTGGATGTAGATAAACTTACTTCTTTACCTCAAGGTATGGGCTTCGATGTAATAATTGTTGATAATGACAATGATGGCAAAGGACGTAAAAGAGCTGTTTGGAAGAATATCGGACCTACTGAACCTTATAATAATATGGATGCCTGCGGTGTAATAACTTTTAGTACAGCTACTCCTTCCGGGTTATCTCAAATAGATACATCCTCTGTTTATGTTCACTATGATAAACGAGCGGAAACAGTTGCTGTTAAAGGTGATTGTAGTAGAGTTGTATTTATCGCTGCCTCTGGTTCAGAAGTGAAAACTGCTGAAACAAATATTTCGGAAATAGATGTGACTGATTTACAATCTGGTTTGTACCTTCTTAAATTATATTATGGTGACCATTTGCTGAAAGTGGTTAAGATCGTTAAATAATCTAATACTAAAGTTTATGAGAGAAAGTAGTTTAATACAGAAAGTTTGTTATAGTGCTTCTCGTAAAACATTTTTTTATTGTAAAATTACATTGTTGATATTATTGGGTGGGTTAATTCAATTGAATAGTACATATGTGTATGCGCAAAAAAATGTAAGTGAGGAGAAGGATAAAGGCGGGACAATTACAGGTAATGTAAGGGATGTAAACGGTGAACCGATTATTGGTGCTTCAATATTAGTAAAGGGCACAACGGCAGGTACTACAACTAACTTAGATGGATATTATACATTAAGTAATGTTGCTTCAAATGCAGTATTGATTATAAGCTATATTGGCATGAATACTCAGGAGGTGCATATTAAAGGAAAAGATCTGATAAATGTGACATTGGAAGATGCCTCCATTGGTATAGATGAAGTAGTTGTTGTAGGATATGGTACGCAAAAGAAGGTAAATCTAACAGGCGCTGTGTCAGCTGTAAAAGTGGATGAACAATTGGCAAGTCGTTCATTAACAAGTACATCATTGGCTTTGCAAGGGAAAGTGCCAGGATTATCAATAACGCAGAATTCTGGTATGGCTGGTCGTAATGATGTTAAAATGCTTGTTCGAGGAATGGGAACGGTGAATAATGCTGATCCGTTAGTTGTCGTTGACGGTATGCCTGATGTTGATATCGATCGTATTAATATAGATGATATTGAAAGTGTTTCTGTGCTGAAAGATGCTTCATCCTCTGCTATTTATGGTTCGCGTGCGGCCAATGGTGTTATTTTGATTACTACTAAATCCGGGCATGAATCAGCCCCCAAAATAGATGCTTCGGCTTCTTATACTATAGGTACTCCTACCCATGCATGGGAGTTTATGGCAGATTATCCACGGTCACTGACTTTGTTGCAACGTGATGCTGCTGTTTCTACTTTACCTGGTAATATAAGGTTCAAGGATGGTACTATCGATCAGTGGATGGCATTAGGAATGATCGATCCAGTTCGTTATCCGAATACTGATTGGTATGATGTTATTTTAAGAAATTCACAAGTTCAGAAATATAATCTTTCTGCGTCAGGGGGAAATAAAGTTTCTAACTTTTATATTTCTCTCGGAGTTATTGACGAGAAAGGTCTTCTTATTAATAATGATTATACTCGTTATAATTTGCGTGTGAATTATGATGCTAAAATTCGTTCGAATATGCATGTAGGAGTAAAAATTGCAGGTAATTGGTCGGATCTGCAGTATGCATTAACCAGTAATTTTGATGGTACTATCGATGCCAATGAAATGAGATATGCTATTGCGGGAGTAACACCTTATGATCCTATTACAGGATATTACGGAGGAGTGATGGCTTATGGTGAAGACCCTCAGATTTTTAATCCTTATAGTGCTTATAATACGCAGCTTACACAGAAAGAGAGACAGGAATTGAATGGTAATGTCTATTGGGATTGGAGTCCGGTAAAAGGATTGACTGCACGTTTGGACTATTCTTTGAATTATGGTAATGATTTTAGGTATCAGGCAGATACTCCTAATCGTGCTTATAACTTTCAAACGAATGATTTTGGTGCTCGCTATTTCGTAGAAGATAATGCTCCGATTTATAATTATACCAATAATAGCTATGAAACTCAGTTTAGTGCACGGTTAAATTATGATATTACCTTTTGTAAACATCATACGCTGAATGCTATGTTTGCTTTTAGTGAAGAGTATTGGCATACTCGTTATCAGATGTCAGGACGCAATGATCGTTTGCATTCATCTCTTCATGAAATTGATGCAGCTCTTACAGAGAAACAGTACACGGGAGGGAATTCAAGTGCTGAAGGATTGGTTTCTTATATCGGGCGTATCAATTATGCGGCGTATCAACGCTATTTATTTGAATTCAACTTGCGTTGTGACGGTTCATCTAAATTTCTTGACGGTTCTAAATATGGATATTTCCCATCAGCTTCAGTGGGATGGATTTTTTCAGAAGAGCCATTCATTAATAAATATGTGAAAGGATGGCTAAATCATGCTAAGTTGCGTGTATCTTATGGTGTGTTAGGAAATAATAGTGGTGTGGGACGCTACGAACAACAGGAGACTTTGACTACCAATAATTATATGATTGATGGCAAGATATTGAAAGGGTATGTCAATAAGAAAATGGTAAATCGTGATTTGAGTTGGGAAGAAACATCAGTTACCAATATCGGGTTGGATATGAAGTTTTTTAATAATCGTTTATCGGTTGAACTTGATTACTATGACCGGCTAACTAGTGGTATGATTCGGCCTTCAGATATGTCTGTTCATCTGACAGGTGCATATTCTGCTCCTCGTAAAAATATTGGTGAGCTGCGAAATAAAGGAGTAGAGGCCAACATTGTCTGGCGTGGAAGGGTTAATGAGTTTAATTATACTGTGAATGCTAATGCTTCTTATAATGCTACAGTACTGGAAAAGTGGAATGAGTATTTAGGGCGTAATCAGAAAAACAGCAATGATTATGTATTTATCAACATGCCATATAACTATGTATATGCCTATGAAGCTATTGGTATTGCACAAAGTTGGAATGATGTGTATAATGCTACTCCACAAGGTGCTCAACCGGGAGATTTATTATATAAAGACTTGAATGGTGATGGGAAGATTGATGATAATGATATGAAGGCTTTTCCACGCATTCAACGTGATCGTCCCACTACAAACTTTGCATTAAGTGGTAATTTTGAGTGGAAGGGATTTGATCTTTCTATAATGTTCCAGGGAGCTGCTGGCCGTAAAACATTTTGGTTAACTGCCAATAATAATCCCGATTTGCAAGAAGCGCGGCAAGCTACTACTTGGGATCATTGGACTAAACCTTGGTCGTTGGAGAACAGAGGAGGGGAATGGACTCGTTTAGGGGGAGCAAATAATCGAAAAGAATCTACCTTTTGGTTGGATAATCTGGCTTATTTGCGTCTGAAAAATCTGCAATTAGGATATACTATTCCTCAAAACCGGTTAAAAAAAATAGGACTTAGTTCTATCAGAATGTATGTATCTGCAGATAATCTGGCTACAATTACTAAATTTCGTGGATTAGATCCTGAAAAAGAAGGTAATATAAATGATGGTTATCCTCTGGTGAAATCGTTCACTTTTGGTATTAATGTAGGTATTTAAATTTAATATCATGAAAAATAGAAGAAATTATATATTGGGTATATTACTGGGTGGAGCATCAATACTTTTAATGGGGTGTGTAAATAGTCTTTTGGACCAAATTCCTACAACTGAATTAGGCAATACGGAATTCTGGCAAACAGAAGAGGATGCAACGAATGGCTTAATGGGGGCGTATGCTGATGTACGCGGTCTTTTTAGTAGAGATTATTATTTTGATGGACAAGGTGAGTATGTTCGTGTCAGAGATGGTAGCGGTAGTCTGAGTAATACCACTACCAATATAACACAGGGGGCCGCTTACAAAGGAGGATGTTATTTCCCTGATCCGTCTTACCGTTTTGGAGCAAAGTTCGATACGTATTATAAGTTCTGTTATGGCGGCATACATCGGGTCAATTATGTGATAGAGAATACACTGAAAATGATTCCGAATGCCAAAACAGAAGAATCGAAGAAGAAGCTTGAAACCGTTATTGGTGAAGCCAGGTTGTTAAGAGGAATGATTTATTTTCGATTGATTTCTATGTGGGGTGATGTACCGTATATAGATCATGTGGTGTACAATCAAACGGAGATGGATAAAATAGTACGTACTTCCATTGCGAAAATCAAAGATTATATTATTGAAGATTTTAATTATGCTTTTGAGAAACTTCCAGTAAAATCAGAGCAGATAGGGCGGGCATCTAAGCCTGCAGCTTTAGCGTTTAAAGGTAAACTCGAACTTTATTGGGCTTGTTGGAATCATTTCGGATGGCCGGAACTTGATACTTTTACTCCAAGCGAAGAGGAGGCGAGAAAGGCGTATAAGGCTGCTGCTGATGATTTCCATGCAGTAATTAATGACTATGGATTAAATTTGTTTAGGAATGGTGAACCTGGTGAATGGGGAGAACTGGGTGATGCAAATGTACTACCTAATTACTTCTATTTGTTTCTTCCTACTACAGGTAACGTCAATACTGATGGTGAAATTATTTTTGCATTCACTCATGGAGGACCAGGAACTGGACAAGGGGAATCATTGATGCGTGATTTCGCAGGGCGTAACATTCAGAATTCTCAGTGTTGGGTGACACCTACATTTCGTTTAGCAGATCGTTATCAATCTACTGTAACAGGTGATTTCACAGATCCGTTGATTCCAATGAACCCGAATGCGCCAAATGCAAGAACTACTAAAAATTCAGCAGTGAATCCGGAAAGTTATTTGAATCGTGATTATCGTATGAAAGCATCAATGTTGTGGGATTATGAAATGATCCAAGGATTAGCATCTTTAAAGAAAACAGATTGGGTACCATTTATATATAAATCATGGAATGCAAAAGTTACAATTGACGGGAAACAGTATACATCGTATAATACCGATGGTACAAACTCTGGATACGTTTTCCGTAAATTTGTTCGTAACTACGAAGGTGCAGATCGTGGTGAAGGTGACTATAACTGGCCGGTAGTTCGTTTGGCTGATGTCTATCTGATGTATGCGGAAGCGACAAATGAATTGTACGGACCACAGCAGGATGCTATTGCTTTGGTTAACAGAATCCGGCATAGGGGGAATTTACCTCCTTTGGCCTCTGACAAGATTTCTGACAAAAAAGCTTTCTTTGACGCTATCGAACAGGAACGTATTATAGAACTGATAGCTGAAGGACATCGCGCTTTTGACTTGCGTAGATGGAGAGCTATTGAAAGAGTGTGGGGGGAACCGGGATCAGAAGAGGTTTGGATGGGTGATACACACAGTGATAAAGTATATAGCTGGTATAAGAATTTGAATGAGAAATTGTATCAACAAGCTTATATTTTTCAGATTCCACCTAAAGAACGTGATCGTAATCCGAACTTAACTCAAAATACTCCTTGGCTATAATAGCCAGAAGGCCTATAAAGAATGTTGAATTCAAATTAATAATGAAAGTAATGAAAAAATATATAGTTATTTTTTTTATAGTATTAACCTGGATCGGATGTACAAATTTTCCGATTGATGAAGATGGATTGTTAATTACCGAACGTTCAGAATGTTATGTAAGTAGTTTCGAACTTTTGGGCGTTGATTATCAGACTGTGAGACATGGAGCAGCCGTTATTGATACGATGAAGCAAACCATTCATGTGGAAGTACTGTATGGTACTGATCTGAAGAATCTTTATCCTCAGTTTTCTTTGGTAACAGATGCTAAATTGGAACCTAAGATAGAAGGGAAAGTTGACTTTTCGGATTTGACAAATCCTAAGCAATATACGGTTATTTCGGGTAATAGAAAAGTTCGGAAAATATATACAGTTTATGTTAGTGTACAACAGAAATAAAATGAATACGATGAAGTCTATTGAATATTATTTTTTAATGGTTATCGTTGGTTTATGTTTCGTTTTTACATCTTGTGAGAATGAATACGAGGTACCTGCGGCTGGAACAACTTTACAAAATGATTGTATAAAGCGTTCATTGGGACCTAATCTGGTGGGGGCGAAAATAGAATTTGCTTATGCTATGGCACTTCCTCCTTCTCAAGGAAAGCTGATTTCTGCAAAGGTCAAGGCTTCTATTGCCGGAGCAGACGGTACTTATCTGGAACACAGATCGTTTTATACGGATCAGGGAGGAGATGATAAAGGAGTTGAGATCGGTAGCCCGTCAGTAACAGAAGGAATGATGACGGAAGTTACATTTACGAAAGATACATGTGCAGCAACGTTACGTTACTATTATGTGATTCCTGAAGAAGCTCGTGGTAAGAATATCTCTTTTAGTTTTTATGCGACAGACAGTAATGGTAGAAGTGTCTCATACGACATGGGGACATATTTTATATCTAATATGGATATAAAACTTGATATGATAATTCCTACGGATAGTTATCTTTCTATCTCGGATATGGCAGTGTATACCAATGAGAATATGCCAACTAAAGCGGACAAGATTGATTTGGTATATCTATATCGTAGGATTTCCGGGATTGATTTTTTGCATGCATTAGTTTCACCAGGAGTCGGCTCGGATTATTTACCAGAGATTGTTTTGCCGGAAGGAGTGAATCGGATGACATCATTACAAAGAACTTTTGGAGCTATTGACCAACAACTTGCTCGTGATCAATATGGAACATTTATTGATGATTTGGATTTCTATCAGATGAATTTTAGTAATGCTTCCAATTTTATTGTTAACATAAAGAAAGATGCAGGAACATGGGTTGAAACTGCTGATGGAATATATCGTGCTTTTATTTATGTCAATAAAGTGGATAATGCAAAAAAAACAATGACAATTAGCGTTAAACGATTGCGAGTGAAATAATCGTTTTTTTCAAAATTTATATGTGAGATACTAAGGTGAAGTATACTTGTTATGGAACCTTAGTTGTCTCATGTAACCCCTTTTTCTATTCTCATTTTTAATAGGTTTGTAATTTAATATAAATAATATGGCATTGAAAAGTGTTCGTTTATTCTCTCTGTTTATTCTATTGGGTATTACTTTATATTCTAAAGCTCAGAATCTCCGGATCGATGGATATAAGGGGATTTGGTATACAATTGGCCAAAAGTCGGAGTATGGAGACAAATATTCTGGTGGATTGGCTACTTATACAGCTAATCATACTCCTGTGGCTATCTATGCCTCAAAAGTTGATAAAACCTTTTTTGTTTATGGAGGGACCACCAGTGAAAAAGATAAGCATTTACTGATTATGATTTCTTGTTATGATCATAAAAGTGGAACATTGGCCCGCCCAGTTGTTGTGTGTGATAAGATGGGAGTGGATGATCCTCATGATAATGCTTCTCTTACTATAGATAGCGATGGATTTATTTGGGTATTTGTAAGTGGGAGGAATGTTAGTCGTCTGGGACAAGTATACAAAAGTACAATGCCATATTGTATTGATCATTTTGAGAAAAAGTATCAATCGGTAATAACTTATCCTCAGCCTTGGTATATAGAAGGTAAGGGATTTATTCATCTTTTTACGAAGTATACTGCTGAACGTACGTTTGGTAGAGAACTTTATTGGTCGACGAGTCCTGATGGAATAAACTGGGCTCCGGATAAGAAATTAGCTGGTATGGGAGGACATTATCAGCTTAGTAATGTATGGAAGAACAAAGTTGTTACTGTTTTTAATTATCATCCTGACGGAGGAGCAGATTCTCGGACTAATGTTTATTTGGTTCAGACAGAAGATATGGGACAAACCTGGCAAACAGTGGATGGTGTGACATTAACTACTCCATTGACTTCTCCGCAAAGTGCAGCTTTGGTATATGATTATCAAAAAGAGAATAAATTAGTGTACTTGAATGATTTGAATTTTGATAAAGATGGTAATCCTATTATTCTGGCAGTTATAAGTAAACATTATCAACCGGGCCCCAAAGGAGATCCCCGAGAATGGGTTGTACTTCACAGAAAAAACGGACAGTGGTACTCACATGTGTTATGCTCTTCTTCTCATAATTATGATATGGGGTCTATTTATGTAGATAATGATGTCTGGACAGTGATTGGACCGACAGAGGATGGACCGCAAAAATTTGGTACCGGAGGAGAAATTGCTTTGTGGAAAAGTTGGGATGAAGGCCAACACTGGACTAAAGTAGCAAATGTTACTAAGAATAGCCCACGAAACCATTCGTATGTTCGTCGTCCTTTATATGCTCATAATGATTTTTATGCATTTTGGGCAGACGGGAATGCTGATAGTATGTCTGTGTCAAAACTTTATTTTACAGACAAAAATGGGAGTCAGGTATACGAAATGCCCTATCGGATGAAAACTGATTATGAAAAACCAATTGCAGTATATAATCAGAATTCGTATCAACCATTTGGTGTGAATTTGGCATGTGCAGAATTTGATGAAGCAAATTTACCAGGTAAATATGATAAGCATTATACTTATCCGAAAGTAGAAGAATTGGATTATTTTAAAGATAAAGGATTGAAACTGATTCGTTTTCCTTTTAAGTGGGAAAGGATACAGCATGAGTTGAATGGTGAACTTAATTCTGTAGAGCTGAAACGGATTAAAGATTTTGTAGGTGAGGCAGAGAAAAGAAGTATAAGCGTGATTCTTGATTTACATAATTATGCACGACGTTATCACCAAGGAGTGAAATGTATTATTGGTACTAATGGGGTAACCTTAGATCACTTTGCAGATTTTTGGCGGCGTTTTGCCATGGAAATGAGTTCATTCTCCAATATCTATGGCTACGGATTAATGAATGAGCCTCATGATTTAGGGAGTTCGGTTTCCTGGTTTCAAATGGCACAGAAAGGTATTGAGGCAATAAGAAAAAGTGATCAAGAACGACCAATAATTATTGGGGGGGACGATTGGAGTTCTGCGGAGAGATGGGTAGAGAAGAGTGATACATTGAAATATTTAAAGGATCCTGTGAATAATTTGATTTATGAGGCGCATGTTTATTTTGATGCGGATGCTTCGGGAAGTTATAAAGGATCATATGATACGGAGAAAGGATCTCCTACACGAGGGATAGAAAGGGTTCGGCCATTTGTTAATTGGCTTAAAAATAATCAGTTAAAAGGGTTTGTTGGTGAATATGGTGTTCCGGATGACGATGAGCGTTGGTTGGTCACTATGGATAACTTTTTAAATTATCTACAGAGCGAAGGTGTGAATGCTACCTATTGGGCAGCAGGTCCATGGTGGGGTAAATATCCTCTTAGCCTTACACCAAAAGGTGGGAAAGATGCTCCGCAAATGAAGATAGTAGAAAAATATCTTACTACCAGTTATCGGCATTGGGTAGATGGAGCACTTGCTAAAGCCGAAAAACAGGCTTTATTGATGGCCAGACATCTGAAAGATAAAGAAGGTAAATTACCGCGCTCTTTGAACTCTAATGGAGAGCTAGTGACCTCTTCTTCTGATTGGTGGTGTAGTGGCTTTTTCCCTGGTGTATTGTGGTATTTGTATGAAAATAATAAGGGTAGTGAAGAACTGTTTGATTATGCTAATTTATATACTAAACGTATTGAAAAGGAACAGTTTAACACGAGTACTCATGATTTGGGGTTTATGCTGTATTGTAGTTATGGGAATGGATTTAGATTGAATCCGACATCTGAATCAGAGGGAGTTCTTATTAACGGTGCACACGCTTTATCTGCAAGGTATAATCCGGTTGTGAAGTGTATCCGTTCCTGGAATAAATGGCGTGATTATTCTTATCCTGTAATTATAGATAATATGATGAATCTGGAGATGTTAATGTGGGCTTATAAGAGAACGGGAGACGATACTTTTAAGAATATAGCCATTTCTCATGCGAATACGACGAAATTGCATCATTTTCGAGAGGATTATAGCTCCTTTCATGTGGTTGCTTATGATTTGAAAAGTGGTAAAGTGTTGCAGCGAGGGACTGATCAGGGATATGGTGACGATAGTTCTTGGGCACGTGGACAAGCATGGGCACTTTATGGGTATACGATGATGTATCGTGAGACAGGAAATGAAGATTATTTGAATTTAGCATGGCATATCGCAGATTTTATACTGAATCACCCACATCTGCCGAAAGATAAAATTCCATATTGGGATTTTGATTCTCCTGGTATACCTGATGATTATAGAGATTCTTCGTCTGCTGCTATTATCGCTTCCGCTTTGTTGGAATTGAGTAAATATTCGGAGGGTCATCGTTGTGAAAGGTACTACACAGTAGCGGAACAGCAACTTCGTATGCTTGCTTCGGATGAGTATATGGCTGAAGTAGGAACAAATGGTTTTTTTATATTAAAACATGGAGTAGGAAATATTCCTCAGAATTCAGAATTGGATGCTCCTTTGAGTTATGGTGATTATTATTTCATAGAGGCTCTTTTGCGGTATCGAAATTATTAAAAACAGAGAACATATGAGAACTATTTTTCTTTTGATATTCTTTTTACTTTTTCAGGGGGAATTAAATATGTATGCACAAGTATTACCTTCACATCCCCGTATATTAATGTCTGGTGGAGAGGAAATAGAAATTAAAGAAGCTTTATCTATGGATACTCTTTGGACTGGTTTACATCGAAATTTCCTCAAAGAATGTAATAATCTGCTTAATCGGCCATTGTTGGAAAGGAAAAAGGTGGGTATGCGGTTATTAGCTACTTCTCGAGAAGCTCTTCGAAGAATATTATTTTTGTCTTATGCGTATCGTATTACTGGAGATGAAATATATTTTCAACGTGCAGAGGAAGAATTACTTACTGTTTGTCGTTTTTCTGATTGGAATCCATCTCATTTTCTGGATGTGGCTGAAATGGTCTTAGGAGTTGCCATTGGTTTTGATTGGTTGTATACTAAGTTATCGGCTGATTCACGCAGAATCATTAGTGAAGCTATCATGACGAAAGGGCTCTTACCTGCACAGGATGAGAGATATAATTGGTATTTGAAAGCAAATCATAATTGGAATCAAGTATGTAATGCAGGTATAGCAATTGCTGCTTTGGCGGTTTATGAACAAAATCCGGAAATGTGTAGATCTCTTATTCGGCAGGCAGTAGAATCTGTAAAGCTCCCTATGGCTGAATATGCACCTGACGGGGCATATCCTGAAGGGTATTCATATTGGAGGTATGGAACAACTTTTAATGTTCTTTTATTGGGAACCCTGGAGAAAGTTGGTGATTGGGATTTGTTGCCAGCTTTGTCGTCAGGTTTTATGAATACCCCTTATTATTATGAGCAGATGGTTGGTCCAACCGGGTATAGTTTTAATTATGCAGATTGTGGTGATGAGCATGGGTTAGCACCTGTTATGTTTTGGTTTGCAAAGAAAACTGGGGATCTTTCTTTATTATGGACAGAAAAAAGCTTCATGCAAAAAGATAAATGTTCTGGCTATTTGGCAAATAGACTGTTTCCGCTAATATTTTTATGGGGTAGAAATATAGAAATAGACAAAATTGTTCCTCCTGAAAAGATGATGTGGATAGGAGGGGGCATTACACCAGTTGCATTGATGCGTACTTCTTGGACTGATAAAAATGCTTTGTATGTGGGCATTAAAGGAGGAACTTCCAGTAGTAATCATTCACATATGGATGCTGGATCCTTTGTGATGGATGCTATGGGGATACGATGGGCTATGGATTTGGGAATGCAAGACTATGAATCTTTGGAATCGAAAAAAATGCAAATCTGGAGTAATGATCAACATTCAGAGCGTTGGAAGGTTTTTCGTTATAATAATTATGCTCATAATACCCTTACGATTAATAATAAATTACATGATGTAAAAGGGTATGCGTGTTGGAAATCATTTATCGATAGTGAGGGTTTGAAATCTGCAACGATTGACTTGACTACTATTTTTAAGGATGAACTGCTCTTTTGTCAAAGAGAAATTACAATGGTAAACGGCGCTTATGTAGTGGTGAAAGATAGTGTGAAAACAGATACTACAAAGCAAGCTCTTTTACGTTGGACAATGTTGACAAGAACTCAGATAAGAGGGATACAGAAGGATGGCTTTATACTGGAGCAAGATGGGAAAAGGATGAATGTGAAAATTAAAAGTCAGAATCAGGTTCAAATAAAAAAATGGTCTGCACAATCCGGTAATAGTTATGACGCTCCAAACCCTAATGTTGTTTTGATAGGATTTGAAACTATTATTCCGGCTGGAGAGGAAGCGGTTTTTGAAACAGTTCTATGCCCGGAACAATTGGTTAATTAGTATAGGTTTAAAAAATATCATAGAATAATATGAAAATACGATTTTTTTTCTTGTTAATATGTTTTCTATCTGTTGGCTATTCTTGGCGCCTGCATGCAAAAATTGTATTACCCGCTATGTTTACGGACAATATGGTATTACAACGACAAACTGAAGTAGCTTTTTGGGGAACGGCTACTCCGAGGTGTACTGTAACAATTAAAACTTCTTGGAACAATAAAGAGTATTCGGTTAATTCATCAGATAAAGGTGAGTGGCGGACAAGAATATCTACTCCTCAGGCAGGTGGTCCATATTATATTATTGTCTCAGATGAAACGAGCATTCGTTTGGATAATGTATTAATTGGTGAAGTTTGGCTTTGTGCTGGGCAGTCTAATATGGAGATGCCAATCGGAAGTTGGGGGAAAATAAATAATTATGAAGCAGAAATTCGTTTGGCTCAATGTCCCGAAATACGTGTTTTGCATGTTGAACGTGCTGCTAGTTTGTCACCACTCAGTGATTTGAAGAAGGTACGTAAGGGGACTTGGCAGGTTTGTTTGCCGGAGTTTGCAGCAAACTTTTCTGCCGTTGCGTATTTTTTCGCTAAGAATCTTCATCGCCATTTAAATGTTCCTATTGGAGTAATTACGGCCTCGTGGGGAGGGACTATTGCAGAATCGTGGATTAGTAAAGAAGCAATAACCCGGATAACTGATTTAGATAGTTGTGAAAAGGATACTCTCAAAGAATATTCCGTTGATAGAGATGGTCCTAATATCCATTCTGTACTTTTTAATGCAATGATTCATCCTATCATTCCTTATACTTTAAAGGGAATCATTTGGTATCAAGGTGAATATAATTGTGCTCGTGCAGAACAGTATAAAGATATATTTCCGCTCTTGATTACTGATTGGCGTAAACAATGGAAACAAACGCTGCCCTTTTATTTTGTACAGTTACCTAATTTTGGAGAAAGAAATGAGGAGCCGACTGGTGCACAATGGGCTGAATTAAGAGAAGCTCAATTTGAAACATTGTGTATGGCCAATACTGGGATGGCAGTAACCATAGAACTGGGAGAAGCCAAGAATGTACATCCCAAAAGAAAGAAAGAGGTCGGTGACAGGTTGGCATTAATAGCAAGGGCTAAGACTTATGGAGAAGATATTGTTTATTCCGGGCCTCTGTATAATTCATATATCATTGAAAATAATCAGGTGAGGATTAAGTTTGATCACGTTGGTGGCGGGCTAAAGATTAAAGGAGGGGATTTGATAAAAGGTTTCTCAATAGCTGGTCCGGATCACAAGTTTTATTGGGCAGAAGCTGAAATAGATGGAGAAGAAGTAGTGGTTAGTTCTCCTAATGTTCCTTATCCACTTGCAGTGAGGTATGCTTGGGCTGCTAATCCAGAATGTAATTTGTATAACGGGGCTGATTTACCAGCCTCACCGTTTAGGACAGATCGGAAGAGCGTCGTGTAGGGAAAGAGTGTAGATCTCGGTGGTCGCC
>OJSL01001361.1_pt1 | contig 19764 bp, 20 predicted proteins | sample 1599451 | NCBI WGS metagenome assembly OJSL01 (sample SAMN04168657, study PRJEB22393) | human gut metagenome | biome: human gut microbiome; feature: stool | host: Homo sapiens | collected 2014-03-20
TCGTGGACAACACCTTCCCCACGCCGGTCAACTGCCGCCCCTTCGAGTGGGGCGCTGACATCGTGACCCACTCCACCACCAAGTACATGGACGGCCATGGCGCTGTGCTGGGCGGTGCCATCGTGGACGGCGGCAAGTTCGACTGGATGGCCCACGCCGAGAAGTTCCCCGGCCTGTGTACTCCCGATGAGAGCTATCATGGCATCACCTACGCGGAGCGCTTCGGCAAAGAGGGGGCTTTCATCACCAAGGCCACTGCACAGCTCATGCGCGACTTCGGCTCGATGCAGTCCCCCATGAACGCCTATATGCTGAACCTCGGCCTTGAGAGCCTCCACGTCCGGATGCAGCGCCACTGCGCCAACGGCATGGCTGTCGCAAAGTTCCTTGAGGCTCACCCCAAGGTGGCTTACGTCAACTACTGCGGCCTCGAGTCCAGCCCCTACCATGCGCTGGCCGAGAAGTATCTGCCGAACGGCAGCTGCGGCGTCGTTTCCTTCGGCCTGGCCGGCGGCCGCGAAGCCGCCAGCACCTTTATGAAGGAGCTGAAGCTTGCCGCCATTGAGACCCACGTTGCCGATGCCCGCACCTGCTGCCTGAACCCGGCTTCCAGCACCCATCGCCAGATGAACGACGAGCAGCTGGCCGCTGCCGGTGTGCCTGCTGAGCTGGTGCGGATGAGCTGCGGCCTCGAGAGCAGCGAAGACCTCATCGCCGATATTGCACAGGCGCTGGATAAGATTTAAGAAACACGGTCAGCGCCATCTGCCGGTTTCGGCCCCTTCCCGTGAAAAAAGCGTCTCCGGATGCAGATAAAAACTTCCCGCTAAAACCGTCAAAAGGAGCAACGATGCTATGCCGCTGATCATCCCCAAGACTCTTCCCGCCTACGATGCCCTCTACGAGGAAAACGTCTTCGTCATGCACCGGGAACGGGCGCTCTCCCAGCACATCCGTCCGCTGGAGATCCTCATCCTGAACCTCATGCCGACCAAGATCGCCACTGAGACCCAGATCGCCCGCCTGCTGGCCAATACGCCCATTCAGGTCCACATGACCCTGCTGCAGACGGCCAGCCATGCGGCGACCCATGTCTCTGCGGCCCACCTCGAGGCGTTTTATAAGACCTTCGACGAGGTGAAGAACAATCGCTACGACGGCATGATCATCACCGGTGCGCCTGTGGAGAAAATAGACTTTGAACAGGTGGACTACTGGCAGGAGCTGTGCGAGATCATGGACTTCAGCGAGACGAACGTCTACTCCACCCTTCATGTCTGCTGGGGCGCACAGGCGGGACTTTATTACCACTATGGCATCCGCAAGCAGCTTCTCGACCAGAAGATGTTCGGCGTCTTCGAGCATAAAGTCACCCGTCCCTCGAACCCGCTGGTGCGCGGCTTTGATGAGGTGTTCTACGCCCCTCACAGCCGCCACACCGGCATCAGCCGGGAAGACGTGCTGAACTGCAAGGCCCTGCGCATCCTCGCCGAGAGCGACGAGGCCGGCCCCTTCCTGATGAGCACCGAGAATGGACGGCAGATCTTCGTCACCGGCCACCCGGAGTACGACAAGTATACGCTGGACGCCGAGTACAAGCGGGATGTCGGCAAGGGCCTGCCCATCGCGGTGCCGAAGAACTATTACCCCAACGACGACCCCGAGCAGCCGCCTCTCTTCCGCTGGCGTGCTCACGCACACCTGCTGTATGAGAACTGGCTGAACTACTACGTCTACCAGAATACGCCCTACGACCTGGGCGCTATCAGCAAGGTGGAGCACGAGGAAGAATAAAATCAGCCCTCTCCGTCTGGTGAGGAGGGGGCATTTTTGCAAGGAGAATACTTATGGGAATCGAAGCAAAATGGAAGAGCCGGGGCATCCGGGTGGGCAAACTGCCCTGCGGGCCGCTGGACAAGATAAGCGATGTGCCGGGCGTGACGGTGGGCCACTGCACACTGGCGGACGGCGAGGTCCAGACCGGCGTGACCGCGCTGCTGCCCCATCAGGGCGATATTTTCCACGATAAAGTGATGGCGGCCAGCCATGTCATCAACGGCTTCGGCAAGACCACCGGCCTTGTCCAGATCGACGAGCTGGGGACGCTGGAAACGCCCATCCTCTTCACCAATACCCTCAGCGTAGGTACTGTGGAGACAGCGCTGGTGAAGTATATGCTGGATAAGAACCCCGACATCTGCGAGACGACCGGCAGCGTCAACCCGGTGGTCTGCGAGTGCAACGACAGCGGCCTCAACGACATCCGGGGCCTCCACGTCACAGAAGAAAATGTGCGGGCCGCGCTGGCCGACTGCCGCGCCGATTTCGCTGAGGGCGCTGTGGGCGCGGGCCGGGGAATGCGCTGCCACGGCCTGAAGGGCGGCATCGGCTCGGCCTCCCGTGTGGTGGAGCTGGACGGGAAACAGTACACCATCGGTGCGCTGGTGCTCTCCAACCACGCCGTCTTCGATGACCTCGTAGTGGCAGGCACCCCCATCCAGAGCCTGCTGGACGCCCACATCCCGCCCCACGAGGACAAGGGCTCCATCATCACGGTGCTGGCGACGGACATCCCCTTGAGTGAGCGTCAGCTGCGGCGGCTCTGCCACCGGGCGCTGGTGGGCCTGTCCCGCACCGGCTCTTTCTGCGGAAACGGCTCCGGCGAGATCGTCATTGCCTTCACCACCGCCAACCGGGTGCCGCACTACTCCGAAAAGGCCATCCTGCCGATGGGTATGCTCCACGACGACGCCATCAATCCGCTGTTCCGGGCGGTGGCCGAGTGCGTGGAGGAAAGTGTGCTGAGCAGTCTGCTCCATGCCGAGACGGTCACGGGCTATCATGGCCGGACGGTCAGATGTCTGAGTGATCTGCTTGACGAGAAATAAAAAAATGGGAAGCGCTTTTGTGCTTCCCATTTTTCATAGTATTATCTGCGGGGCTTCCGCGTCGGCTTTTTCTTCCGCACGCTGTAGCCGAAGGTCCCCAGCTTTTTGCCCAGAGCCAGATATTCGCCGTGGCTGTAGACGATGAGTTTGGCCTTGTCGAGGCAGAGCTTACCGTTCTCGTCCAGCAGGCTCTCGTCCACGTCGCAGGCGACTACTTCGGCGAGGAAGAGGTCGTGGCTGCCCAGCGGGAGGACCTGCGTGACCCTGCACTCGAGGTTGACGGGGCTTTCTTCGAGGATGGGGCAGTCTGTCAGCACCGAGCCGGGGGCAGAATGGAGTTTGCAGGCCGCGAATTTATCGAAGTCCCGGCCGCTCCTGACGCCGCACCAGTCCACCGACTTCACCAGTGCCTCGGTGGGCAGGTTGATGGCAAACTGCCCGCTCTCTTTGATGAGGTGGTGGCTGTACCGCTCGGGGCGGACGCTGATGGATACCATGCTGGGCTGGGTGCAGATGGTGCCGGTCCAGCCGATGGTGATGAGGTTGGGCTTATCCAGCCCGCCGCAGGAGACCAGCACCGGCGGCTCCGGGTTCAGGAGGGTGCTGCCTTTCCAGCTCTGTTTGCTCATCCGTGATACTTCCTTTCGTAGGGAGCCCATGTGCGCTCGCTGATGATGTAGCGGGGGCGGGCCTTGGTCTCCATATAGATCTTGCCGACGTATTCGCCGATGACGCCCAGACACACCAGCTGGACGCCGCCCATGAAGCAGACGATGCAGATGGTGGAGGCCCAGCCCGCCACGGCGCTGCCCAGCACAGCCTGCACGATGGCCCAGATGACACCGATGAAGCTGATGAGGCTGACCACGATGCCTGCGCCGGTGATGAGGCGGATGGGCTTGTTCGACAGGCTGGTGATGCCGTCGAAGGCGAGGGCCAGCATCTTGCTGAGGGGATAGTGGCTCTCGCCGGCCAGACGCTCGTGGCGCTCGTAGTAGACGGTGTCGCTGGGGTAGCCCACCAGCGGCACCATGCCCCGCAGGAAGATGTTTACCTCGCGGTAGTCGGCGAAGCTCTCCAGCACCCGGGTGCTGATGAGCCGGTAGTCGGCGTGGTTGAAGACGATGTCCGCGCCCAGCGCGTTCATCACATGGTAGAAGCCCTCGGCGGTGAACCGCTTGAAGAAGGTGTCGGTGTCCCGGCGGCTGCGCACGCCGTAGACTACCTCGGCGCCGTCCAGATACTTTTTGACCATCTCATCCATGGCGTTGATGTCGTCCTGACCGTCGCAGTCGATGGAGATGGTGATGTCGCAGCTGCCGCTGTGGAGCGCCTCCATCAGCCCGGCCAGCACGGCGTTCTGGTGGCCGCGGTTCCGGCTCTGGGAGATGCCGATGAAGTGCTCATCCTCAGAGGCGAACTTCTGGATGAGGGACCAGGTGGCGTCGCGGGAGCCGTCGTTGACGAAGAGCACCCGGCTCTTCTCGCTGATAAGGCCCGCTGCGGCGAGGTCGTTTATCTTTTTCAGGAACAGGGGGGCCGTGATGGGCAGCACCTGTTCTTCGTTGTAGCAGGGAATGACGATCCATAAAATCGGTTTGGACATGATGAAGTTCTCCTTCTATATAAGGCTCTCCCTCTGGAAGAGGCTGTTACAGCACCATGTGCCGCAGCGCGTCCGGTTCCAGCAGCTTGAAGCTGCTCTTATAGGTCTCGAGCAGGCCGTCCCGCTGCATCAGGCTCAGCTCCCGGGAGAGGGCGCTGCGGTCGCAGTTGAGGTAGTCGGCCAGCTGGATGCGGGAGTAGGGGACGGTGAAGGTGAGGCTGTGATGCGCCTCGGCCTCACTGAGCAGGTAGGCGCACACCTTGGCCCGCAGGCTCTTGAGCAGCAGCAGGTCTACCCGGCGGGAGAGCAGGAAGTATTTGTCGCTGATGGTGCGCACAAGGTTCTGCAGCACCCGCTGGCGGGCCGGGTCGGCCCCGGGCAGCAGAAGCTTCTCGTAAGGCACCAGCAGCACCTCGCAGGGGGCCGAGGCCACCACCGTCACCGGGCTGGAAAGGCTCGAGCCGCCCAGCACGTCGCCGAACACACCGCCCGGCCCCATCTGGCTGATGGGCAGACGCGCCCCGCTGGCGGCGGAATGATAGGCCTCGATGGCACCGGAGAGCACCACGCCCACCCGGCGGTTCGACTGTCCGGCCAGCACGAGGGTCTCGCCCCGGCTGTAGGTGCGCAATACGGCCCCCACTTCGCCCAGCAGGACCCGGAGCGCTTCGGCTTCCAGCCCGGCGAACAGAGAGGTGGATTGTAACAGCGGAAGATAATTTTCCATACCCATTCCGTGAGGTTTTCCCCGGGCCCTCACCGCCCTTCTGCGATTCCGTTGCGTGTGCAACGGTATTTTTTCTCTTATTATAGTAAACTTGAGGGCGTAAAGCAAATGGTTTTGCAAATTTTTTGCGGGAAAATTTCTCCCAATGAAAGTGAGGAGCTGAATCCTATGAAAAAACTGACATCTCTGCTGCTGTCGCTGGTGCTGATGGTCAGTGTGCTGGCCTGCGGCGCATCGGCCAAAACGAGCACCAAAGTGCGCATCGCCGGCCTGAAAGGCCCCACCACCATGGGCCTCGTCAACCTGCTGAGCATGGAGAAGGACGGCACGGCTTCCCTCGACTATGACCTGCAGCTCTACGGCGCTGCCGATGAGATCGTGCCGAAGCTCATCAAGGGCGAACTCGACATGGCCGCTATCCCGGCCAACCTCGCCGCGACCCTCTACCAGAAGACGAACGGCGGCATCCAGGTCATGGCCGTCAACACGCTGGGCGTCCTCTACGTCGTGGAGAAGGGCAATACCGTCCACAGCTTCGCCGACCTCAAGGGCCGCACCATCCTTTCCACCGGCAAAGGCACGACGCCCGAGTATGTCCTGCGCTATCTGCTCAGGAAGAACGGCCTCGACCCCGACAAGGACGTGAAGATCGAATACTACAGCGAGGCTTCCGAGGTCACGGCCCAGATGGCCGCTGCCAGGAAGGATGCCATCGCCGTCCTGCCTCAGCCCTACGTCACCGCTGCCCAGATGAAGGACAGCGGCCTCCGCGTCGTTCTCGACCTGACCAGGGAATGGAACAGGGTCTGTGACACCCAGCTCATCACCGGCGTCACCGTGGTGCGCACCGAGTACGCAAAGCAGAACCCCAATGTCATCGCAGCTTTCCTGACCGACTACCAGAAGAGCGTCAAGGCTGCCAACGAGGACATCGACGGCACCGCCGCCCTCTGTGAGGAAGTCGGCGTGGTGGCCAAGGCTGCTATCGCCAAGAAGGCCCTGCCCAAGTGCAACATCGTTTACCGCAACGGTCAGGAGATGAAGAAAGACATCTCTGCCTACCTGCAGGTGCTCTACGATGCCTCTCCCGCCGCCGTGGGCGGCAAGCTGCCGGACGATAACTTCTACTACACCGAGCCGTCCGTCCTGCGCAAGGTCATGGCGGCGATCCGCAACTCTGCAAAGTAAGCTTTGAAACAAAGAAAACTGCCGCACAGCCGTGCGGCAGTTTTTCTTACATCAGAAGGCCCGCGCCGATGCCGATGAGGGCCGGCAGCAGCCAGCCAAAGCCGAGGCTGCTCAGGGGCAGAGCGTTCATCAAGGCGGAGAGGGGGCCGAAGGGCAGGGCAGCAGGGATGCTCTGGATGGCCGTGAAGAGGATACCCAGCCGCCAGACCGATGTCCGCTGGAACCGTCCGGGCAGGAACTCCACCACGATGAGGATGATGGCGATGGGGTAGATGGCGTTCAACACCGGAATGGAAAGGCTCAGGATGTCCGCAAGGCCGACGTTCGCCAGCAGCATACTCACCAGCGCGAAGAAGGCCGCAATGGCGGGGTAGGGCAGCTGGGGCAGAAGCTCGTGGAAGTATTCGCCTACGCTGGCGATGAGGCCGACGCAGGTGTTGAAGCAGGCGATGACGAAGATGGCGGCCAGAAGCACCTGTCCCACCCGGCCAAACAGGCCGTCGGCCAGTGCCGTCAGGACGGCGGCACCGGTGTTGCTGCCGGGGAAGGCAGCCCCCGAGATGCCGCCGATGTGGGTCAGCATAGCGTAGACCACCAGCAGCATCCCGCCCGCGATGAATCCGGCCCGGATGGTGCCGCGCCGGACGGCGGACTCCTCCGTGATGCCCACCGCCTGAAGGTTCAGCGCGATGACCGCGCCGAAGTTGAGCGCTGCCAGCGCGTCCATGGTCTGATAGCCGTCCAGCACGCCCTGTGCGGCGGGGAGGGCGGCGTAAGCCTCGGCAGGCGTGCCGTAGCCGGGCGCGGCCGGGTGGAGGATGCAGCCCGCGAACAGCACCACGATGAGCACCAGCAGGGCAGGGCAGAGGATGCGGCCCAGCCGCTGGGTCAGCTTTTCGGGCTTGAGGGCCACGAAGTACGCCGCAGCAAAGAACACGAGGGAGTAGAGGAACTGTCCCGGTGTGCTCCGCCCCACCAGCGGCGTCAGCATCTCAAACGAGGTGCTGGCCGTGCGGGGGATCGCGAGGCAGGGACCGATGGACAGATAGACCAGCACAGCGAACACCTGTGCGAAGCGGGGATGGACCCGCCCGGCCAGCGCAGGCAGACCGCCCGCCCGGGCCACCGCTGCCACGCCCGCGATGGGCAGGCCGATGGCGCTGACGGCAAAGCCTACAAAAGCGAGCCAGAGCGCCGTCCCGGCCTGTGCGCCGAGGAAGGGCGGGAAGATGAGGTTGCCTGCCCCGAAGAACATCGAGAACAGGGTGAACCCCACCAGAAGGAGCTTTTTGCCCCGGAGGGCCTGAGCGGAATCGTGCATGGTCATCTCTCCCATCTGTGCGCGGAGGCACGTAGAATAAGGATTACTTTATTCCAGTGTAGTGTTTTATGACCTTCATGTCAAGAGAAGAAAAGATGAAGGATTGTATTCTCATACATGATGTGATATTCTGAAAGCGAGAAAACGAACAGGAGCAAAGAAATACATGGATAAAACAAAAAAACGCCGCATTCAAATTTTGGCGGCGTCGGTGTTCTGGCTGGGCGTCTGGCAGGCGGCGGCTGCGGCCATCGGGCAGGAAGTCTTTCTTGTCTCGCCGATGCAGGCCATCGGTACGCTGGTGGAGCTGCTGCCGCAGGCCGAGTTCTGGCAGCGCATCGGTTTCAGCGCCGGGCGCATCCTGCTGGGCTTCGGGCTGGGCGTTCTGTCCAGCGCGGTGCTGGCGGTAGCCGCCGAAAAGTGGGAGTGGGTGGACGCCCTTCTCGCCCCCGTGATGCAGCTGGTCAAGGCTACTCCGGTGGCGAGCTTCATCATTCTGGCGCTGGTGTGGGTCAGCGGCTCGTCGCTGTCCGTCCTGATCAGCTTTCTGATGGTGCTGCCCGTCCTCTACAGCGCAGTGCGCACCGGCATCGGGAGTGCTGACCGCCAGCTTCTCGAAATGGCGCAGGTGTTCCGTCTGCCGCTGGGGCGGCGTCTGCGGGCGGTCTGGCTCCCGGCGGTGCTGCCCGCGTTCCGGCAGGGGTGCAGCGTGGCGCTGGGCATCTGCTGGAAGAGCGGCGTAGCAGCAGAGGTCATCGGCCTGCCGGACGGCAGCATCGGCGACGCGCTTTACCGGGCAAAAATTACCCTTTCCACCGGGGAGCTGTTTGCCTGGACCTTCGTCATCATCCTGCTGAGCGCCGTATTCGAAAAGCTGTTCCTCGCGCTGCTGGATAAAGCGGTAGCGGCAGTTCTGGGCGAAGAGGGGGCTGAAAAATGAGTGAAACCAACAACAAACTGGAAATAAAGAACCTGTCTAAACGATTCGGAGAGAAGATTCTTTTCGAAAACCTTTCTCTTACTGTGGACGGCCCGGCGGTGCTCTGGGCTCCCAGCGGCTGGGGCAAGACGACCCTGCTCCGCATCCTGATGGGGCTGGAAGCGCCCACCTCCGGCAGCGTGGAGGGCGTGGGCCGGGTCGGCGCGGTCTTTCAGGAAGACAGGCTCTGCCCCCAGCTGACCGCCGAAGAGAATGTGGCGCTGGTGCTGACCGCAGAACAGGACAAGGTCAAAACACAATACAAAGAGCAGATACGAGATGACCTTATACAATTAGGACTGGATGACGAGGCCCTTGCCCTGCCCGCCCGGAAGCTCTCCGGCGGACAGAAGCGCCGCACCGCCTTGCTGCGCGCTCTCTGGGCCGAGAGCGACACCCTTCTGTTAGATGAACCCTTCACCGGCATGGACCCCGCCGCCATGAAAAAAGCCGCAGCCATGCTCAAGGCACGCTGCGGCACAAAGCCCACCCTGCTGGCGACCCATGATAAAGAAGCCATCCGGGAACTGGGGTGGAAAGTGATCGAACTGAGCTGAAACGAAAGGAGCCTGACCATGGAGAAAAAGACGAGCTGCCTGCTCTGCGTTCTTACCGCGCTGCTTCTCACTGTGCTCTATCTCTGGGCTGCCCTCCGCCCGGGCGTCTGGCTGCGGGATGCCTTTTTGTATCGGCAGGCCGACGGCAGCTTTTCGGGCAAGGATGCATATGCCGCCTACACCATGCAGATCGCTCAGACGGAAAACGGTGCGGAAGTGGATTTCACGATGGACGGAGAGGCGCGGCACTATCGGCTCGAATCGAAAGCCGAGGGCATGAGCGACCCGGGCGTAAAAATCGAGCAGGACGGAGTGGTCATTTTTACCGGGACCGCGCTGGGCGACCCCGGCGATGCCATCCTGTGGCGGGAAGACGATGGGGGCCTTGCCGACGAGGTGAACGTCATCGTCAACGGCGAATATCAGAGATCTGACCTCTGGCCCAGCTGTAACTGGCTCTATAATGTGGCCGTCGGCGGGCGGCGGGAGACCCGGGGCAGCGTGGCGTTCCTGCTGCCGATCGGGGCGCTGGTGGTGCTCCTTGTGCTGGATGTCCGGTTCCCGCTGCTGTTCTGGAACCTCCGCCACGGGCTGGAAGTGTACGGCGGTGAGCCCACCGACTGGTATTACGCGATGCAGAGGATAAGCCGCATTGCCAGCATCATCGGTGTTTTTGTGCTGGCGGCGATGAGCTTTGCTGTTCACTGAGGCTCACAGCAGCTCGGCAAGGATGCTGTTCTGTACGATGAGCCCGGCAGGCGTGAGGGCGAGGGTGTGGCCGTCAAAGTTGGCGTAGCCGCTCTTCACGCAGTTTTGCACAAAGGCCAGCTGTGCGGTGGAAAACTCCCTGCCATAGCGTTTTTTGTATTCGTCGAGGCTCAGACCTTTGCGCAGACGCAGCTGCAAGATGAGATAATCCTCCGCACCGCAGCCGCCGTCCATGACGGGCGCGGCCTCGTCCCGCAGAAAGGCTTCGGTGTCGGCGGGGTAGTAGAACCGTTTGCCGCCCATGCAGGAGTGGGCCGCAGGGCCGATGCCCAGATAGTCGCCGCAGTCCCAGTAGATGAGGTTGTGCTTTCCCTCATAGCCCGGGCGGGCGAAGTTGGAGATCTCATATTGCCGGTAGCCATGATGTTCCAGCTGCTCGACGGCGTAGAGGTAGAAGTCCGCCGCCTCGTCGGAGGTGGGCAGACCTTCGGGGGGCGTGCGGCCAAAGGCGGAGTCGGGCTCGATCTTCAAGAGGTAGGCGGAAATGTGGGCCGCGCCGCCATCCTCGATCAGCTCCAGCGTCTCGTCGAACTCGGCCTGCGTATAATGGGGCAGGGCCAGCATGATGTCGCCGCTGATGTTCTCGAACCCGGCCCGGCGTGCGGCGGCGAAAGCGGCCCGCGCCTGCTTTGCCGTGTGGGGGCGGCCCAGCGTCTTGAGCTGGCTGTCCCGGGCCGACTGGACGCCGAAGGAGATGCGGTTGACGCCCGCCTCCCGGAATGCCCGGAGGGAATCCTCCGTTACGGTCTCAGGGTTGGCTTCCAGCGTGATCTCGGCCCCGGGCAGGGGCTGTGCGGCGGCGATGAGCCGGGCGGCGTCTGCCGGGTCCAGCAGACTGGGCGTTCCACCGCCGAAATAAAGGGTGTCCGGCCGCAGGGGCGCGTCCGGCGCAAACCGGGAGAGTTCCCGCAAAAGGGCGTCCACATAGGCCCGGGGGACGCCGCGCTGGCCGGGGGCGGAGTAAAAATCACAGTACCGGCATTTGGAAAAACAGTAAGGAATATGCAGATAGAGTCCAAGGGACATCAAATATCACAGCCTTTTTCATGAATCGTTCATTTCTATGCAGTATACTATATTTCGTAGACCGGGGCAAGGCCGAGGCCGATGCCCTGATTTTGAATGGAGGATTCCTTATGGATTACAACAACTATGACCGCGGCTATGCGGAGCCTTCGATGAGCGCATCGGACTATATGACCCGCACCTACCGCTGGATGGCCGGCGGCCTGCTCGTCACCTTCGCAATGGCCTATATCACGGCGACTACACCCCTTATCTATCTGGTCGATTCGCTTTACTTCCTGCTTACCATCGGTGAGCTGGCGCTGGTGTTCATGCTCAGCGCCCGGGTGCAGAAGATGTCCATCGACGGTGCAAGAGCCGCGTTCTTCGGATACGCCATCCTGAACGGCATGGTCCTGAGCTACTACTTCCTGATGTTCTCGGTAGGCACGCTGGTCATGGCTTTCCTCGCCACGGCGGTCTACTTCGGCCTCATGGCTGTGTACGGCACCACTACCCATAAAGACCTCACCGGCTGGGGTCCCCGCCTCATGATGGCTCTGGTGGCCATGATCGTCACCAGCTTCGTGGGTGCGCTCTTCGGCTTTGGCTTCGGTGCCTCGGTGCTCTACTGCGGCATCGGCCTGGTGGTGTTCATGCTGCTCACCGCCTACGATACCCAGAAGCTCCGCCAGATCTACGCCTACTATGCAGGCGACGCTGAGCTGGCCGAGAAGGCTTCCATCTATGGCGCACTGACCCTGTATCTGGACTTCATCAACATCTTCCTGTATGTCGTCCGCCTGCTGGGCATGAACAGCCGCAGCCGCAATAACTAAATAGGACTTTGAGCCCCTGTCCGGAACGCCGGATGGGGGTCTTTTGCACTGTGATTGACTTGATGAAACGGGGATGCTATAATCAAATAAAAAGAAAGAAGGCCGGTAGAGCGTGGAATTGACGATTGAAAACCTGCGCACACTATCCTGCAGCGGGCAGATATTCCTGACAGCACACTCGCAGGCCCGGCTTTATGAACGCGGCATCCGTTTGGCTGATATTCGGCAGGCTATCCAGAGCGGAAAAATCATCGAATATCGCCCGGACGACTACCGGTGTCCATCCTGTCTGGTACTTGGCGTCAATCTGGCGGGCCGCTGGCTCCATGTGGTGTGCGGCATCCATGAGGATGCGCTGTGGATATTGACCGCCTATTGGCCTGACCTGGACCACTGGAATGCCTCTTATACAGAACGAAAGAAGAAAGGGGAATAAGACATGACCTGCTTTTTCTGCAAGGGCGAAATGAAGCCTGATACTACCATTCATACCGTACAGCTCAAAAACTGTGTCGTTGTCATCAAAAATGTCCCCTGTATGAAGTGTGAGCAGTGCGGAGAAGTTGTTCTGTCAGCGGATACAATAGAAAAGATAGAGCATATTTTGCAGACTGTGGAAAAGGCGGTGGCGGAAATCACGGTGGTGAATTTCCCGGACTGCGCTGCATAAAAAGAACAATGCAACAGGTAAGGCCCCGGTCATCCGGGGCCTTTTTGCGTCTTTATGAATAAACCCCGCTCTGCCGCTCCAAACTACCACCAAAGAAACGATTCCGTACACAAAGATGGATTGGAGTAACGAACGATGGAGCAATTCAGAAAGTTTTTGCGGGACAAAGCCTTTGCGCTGGTGCTCACCGCCTGCCTGCTGGCGGCGGCAGCGGCCGGTGTGTGGGCTGTGCGCACGGTGCGCAATGAGCTCAAACAGAATCTGGACGCGGTGCGAAGCCCGTCCAGCACCGCCCCCGGCATCGACGAGGGCATCAACACATCGCCCGGCGTCGCCGGAGAGGAGGAAGCCGAATGGCAGCAGCAGAACGCCCCCGCAGCAAACAGTGTGGCCAATGTGCCAAAAGCCGACAGCTCGTCCGGTGGGGCTGCGTCCTCTTCTGGTGCGCAGTCTGGGTCTGGTTCGGTGCGCGAACCCTCCGCGCTGCAAACCGAGTCCTTGCCTGCCAGCAGTTCGGCTGCGCCTGCCTCCACGCAGCCTGTCTCGGGGCGCGTCTTAAACAGCTACAGCGGCGATGAGCTGGTCTACAGCAAGACGCTGGGCGACTGGCGCACCCACAACGGTGTGGACTACGCCGCCGACAGGGGCGCGGAAGTGACCGCCCCGGCGGCAGGCAAGGTGGTGGAGACCGGCACGGACGACAAGTGGGGGCCTGTGGTCGCCATCGAAGATGCTTCCGGCAGGATTTGGCGGGTCTGCGGTACGACGGACGCCAAGGTGAAGAAGGGCGACACCGTCTCGGCCGGGCAGACCATCGGCAAGGTGGGCAGCGTGAGCTGCGAATGCGCCGAGGAGAGCCACATCCACTTGGAGGTCATGGAGGGCGAAAAGTATCTCGACCCCATCAAGGCCATGAAATAAGCAAAATTTTCCGGGCAGGTGCAGCAGAACGCTGTACCTGCTTTTTTACATTGCTTTTGGCGGTCGATTCTGGTATGATAAACTAGAATAAGTGTGAAGACAGAAGAAAAAGCGGAGGAAACGAAACATGAAGGTCTTAGTGGTAGGCGGCGGTGCTGCCGGCCTGATGGCGGCGGGCGCGGCTCTGCGGCAGGGGCATGAGGTGACGGTGCTGGAACATATGGAAAAACCGGCTCAGAAAATTCTCGTCACCGGAAAGGGCCGCTGCAATGTGACCAACGACTGCACCGCAGAGGAATTTCTGCACCATGTGCGGACGAACCCCCGCTTTCTGTTCTCGTCGCTGGGGGCTTTCCCGCCGGCCAGGACGATGGAACTGTTTGAGTCTCTCGGCGTGGAGCTGAAGGTGGAACGCGGACGCCGGGTGTTCCCGGTGTCAGATAAGGCCGAAGAGATCCGGCAGGCTCTTCTGCGGTACGCAGACGGAGCGGACATCGTCCACGACGGGGCAAAAAAGCTGCTGCTGGAGCCGCTGGCCCAGCCGGAAGAAGCGCCTGCTGCGCCGGAAGATCCGCGCCACCCGAAAAAGAAAAAGCCCGGCCCGGCCTATCGCTGCGTAGGAGTGCGGGGAACTTCGGGCCGGGAGTACAAGGCGGACGCCGTGCTGGTGGCAACGGGCGGTCTGAGCTACCCCACCACCGGCTCCACCGGCGACGGCTACAAGCTGGCCCGGCAGGCGGGCCACACCCTCGTGGAGCCTGTCCCCAGCCTCGTCAGCCTCGTGAGCCACGATGCCGACTGCAAAAAGATGATGGGCCTCGCCCTCAAGAACGTGACCCTCACCCTCCACGAGGACGGAAAAGCCATCTTTGAGGAGCAGGGCGAGATGCTGTTCACCCACTTCGGCATCAGCGGGCCGCTGACCCTCAGCGCGTCGAGCCATCTGGGCGACATGAAAAAGCACAAGTACGAAGCTTTTATTGATTTGAAGCCTGCCCTCAGTGAGGAACAGCTTTATGACCGCATCACCCGGGACTTTGCCCTTCTGGCGAACCACGCGGCGCAGGGCGCACTGGTGAAGCTGCTGCCGTCCAGTATGCAGCCGGTCATGGTGGCCCGCTGGGGCATCGACCCGGCCACCAGGGCAAACCAGATCACCCGGGAGCAGAAACGGGAACTGGTACAGCTGATGAAGCACTGGCGGGTGTCCATCGACGCCCGGGGCGATTTGGCCCACGCAGTCATCACGTCAGGCGGCGTGTCGGTGCGGGAGGTGGACCCCAAGACCATGCAGAGCAAAAAGGCCCTTGGCCTCTACTTTGCAGGCGAGGTGCTGGATGTGGACGCCTATACCGGCGGCTACAATCTGCAGATCGCATTCTGCACGGCACAGAGTTTTGCGAATCATCTGGAATGACCGCTATAGAAGGAGATATAAAAATGATTTCTGTTGCAATCGACGGGCCTGCGGGCGCAGGCAAATCTACGCTGGCGCGGCGTCTGGCTGCGGACTTCGGCTACATTTATGTGGACACCGGTGCGATGTTCCGCACCATCGGCCTTTACGCCCTCCGCGCAGGCAAGGACCCGAAGGACAACGAGGCGGTCAATGCCCTGCTGCCCAATATCACCCTCGAATTTGCTTTTATCGAGGGCGAACAGCATATCTATCTGAATGGCGAGGACGTCAGCACGGCCATCCGCACCGAAGAGGTGGGGATGGCGGCTTCTGCCGTGGGTGCAAATCCGGCGGTGCGCGCCTTCCTGCTGGAGATGCAGCGGGACATGGCCAGGACGCAGAACATCCTGATGGATGGCCGCGACATCGGCACCGTGGTGCTGCCCAATGCGACTGTAAAGATCTTCCTCACCGCCAGCCCGGAGGCCCGCGCCACCCGCCGCTGGAAGGAGTACCAGCAGAAGGGCATCGACACCCCCTACGAAGATGTGCTGGCCGACGTCAAGCAGCGCGACTATCAGGACACCCACCGCGCCGCAGCTCCTCTCAAGCAGGCAGACGACGCCGTGCTGCTGGACACTTCGGAGCTGAACTTCGAGCAGAGCTTTGAGGCCATGAAGAAAATGATCACGGAGAAGGTCGGATGATACTATATTATATTCTGGTCCCGCTGGCATGGCTGGTGTTCCACATCGGCTTCCGCGTCCGGTGTGAGGGCCGAGAGAACCTGAAAAAAATCGGCACGAAGGGCTGCATCATTGCCCCCAACCACATCTCCGCCATCGACCCGGTGTTCGTCGTCATCACCCGGTTCTGGGGCCAGCGGATGACCGTGTTTGCCAAGAAAGAGCTGTTCGAGATAAACCCATTCCTGTCGTGGTTCTTCCGGTGCGCCGGTGCAGTCTGTGTCCGCGGCACGAAAGAAGAGGTCAGCGTCATCGACGACACCGTGAAAAAGTGTCAGGAGGGCGGTACGCTGCTGCTCTTCCCGGAGGGGACACGGGAGCAGGAGGGAAAGTTCCTTCCCCTCAAGAGCGGCCTCTTCGTCATCGCGGCGGCAGCAAATGTGGACGTCGTGCCTTGCCGCATCTACTACGACACCCCCGATGGGAAGATGAAGCTGTTCTGCAAGGTGCGTGTCATCTTCGGCGAGCCCATGCCCGCTGCACAGTTTGCAATGGAAGGCCGCCGCGACATAAAGAAGCTGCGGGAGAATAAACAGGCCGTTCTGGATGCGTGGAGCGAATTGTAAGGCGGCTTGCCCTCTCCGTCATCGCAAGCGATGCCACCTCTCCCAGAGGGAGAGGCTTCACGTTCCCGCCACGCTTTAAGGCTCTCCCCTTGGGAGAGCTGTCGAGCAAAGCGAGACTGAGAGGGCAAGGACGCTAGAATAGGAAGGACAAGCAATGGAAATCAGACTTGCGAAGACTGCGGGTTTCTGCTTCGGCGTGGACCGCGCGGTCAAGCTGACCTACGGTCTGCTGGATGAGGGCCGCAAGGTGGCTACCCTCGGCCCCCTCATCCACAACCCCCAGACCGTGGAAGACCTCGAGCGCCGGGGTGCACTGGTAGCAGACACCCCCGCTGATGTCCCTGCAGGTTACGAGGTGGTCATCCGCAGCCACGGCGTCCCACGCAGCATTTACGATGAGCTGGACGCCCGGGGCTGCACCTATCACGACGCCACCTGCCCCTTCGTGAAGAAGATACAGAAAGTCGCTTCCGAGGCCGAAGCCGCCGGTGCGACACTCGTGGTGGCCGGTGACGTGTCCCATCCGGAGGTGCAGGGCATCGTCGGACATACCCGGGGAGAGGTATTCGTTTTCAGCGATTTGGCCCAGTTGAAGGCGTGGAAAGGGCCTTCTGACCCCCAAAAGCCCATTTTTGCAGTTGCACAGACCACATTTCAGGTAACAAAATGGCAAGAAAGTTCGGAGTTTCTCAAAAAAGCCTATACAAACGCCCGAATTTTTGATACAATATGTAATGCGACGTGGGCGAGGCAACAGGAAGCGGAAGACCTCAGCCAACAATGCGACATCATTGTTGTCATTGGCGGTCATCATTCTTCCAATACCCAAAAGCTGGTACAGGTCGCCGCAAAGCATACGCGAGCCGTAACGGTCGAGACAGCGAGCGAACTTCGGCCGGAATGGTTTGCAGATGTAAAGACGGCGGGCGTCACAGCCGGGGCTTCAACGCCATCGTCTATTATTGAGGAGGTACTTAACAGTATGAGCGCAGAAATCAATGACAGCATGAGCTTTGAGGAGATGCTGAACGCATCCGAGGAAAAGCGTGTTCATGCAGGCAGTATTGTGAAAGGAATCGTGACCAGCATCTCTGCCAACGAGATCCAGGTGGATATCGGAGCTAAGCAGACCGGCTTTGTCAAGCTGAGCGAGCTGACCGATGATTCCTCCGCCAAGGTCGAGGACCTGGTGAAAGTTGGCGATGAGCTGGACCTCATCGTCGAGAAGGTTATGGATCAGGATGGCGTCATCCAGCTCTCCCGCAAGAAGCTCGCATCTCGCAAGGGCATGGAAGAGATCGCCAAGGCAGCTGAGTCCGGCGAGGTCGTCGAGGGCGACGTCACCGAGTTCAACAAGGGCGGCGTTGTCGTCAACGTCAAGGGCGTCAAGGTGTTCGTCCCCCGTTCTCAGGCCACTATGCGCCGCGACGAGGACTACACTGCTCTGGTCGGCCAGCACGTTCAGCTGGTCGTCACCGAGTGCTCCGGCCGCAAGATCGTCGGCAGCATCAACAAGGTCACCGCTGAGCAGAACAAGGCTAAGCGTGAGGAGTTCTGGGCAAACGTCGAGGTCGGCAAGACCTACACCGGCGTCGTCAAGAGCCTGACCTCTTACGGTGCATTCGTTGACATCGGCGGTGTGGACGGCCTGTGCCACATCAGCGAGCTGAGCTGGAACCGCATCAAGCATCCCTCTGAGGTCGTCTCCGTTGGCGACACCATCGAGGTGTATGTGAAGGACATCGACACCGAGAACCACAAGGTCTCTCTGGGCTACAAGAAGGCTGAGGACAACCCCTGGGAGCAGCTGAAGAACAACTACCCCATCGGCAGCACCTTCCATGCTCCGGTCGTGTCCCTGACCAAGTTCGGTGCATTCGTCCGCATCCTGCCGGGTGTTGACGGTCTGGTCCACATCAGCGAGATCAGCAATGACCGCGTTGAGAAGGTCTCCGACGCACTGAAGGTCGGCGATATGGTCGATGTGAAGCTGCTGGATGTTGACTTCGACAAGAAGCGCATCAGCCTGTCCATGAAGGCTCTGCTGAACGACGACGCTGAGTAATCAGCCTGCAGCATAGTCTCATTAGACACAATGCGAACTACAGCCCCGTTGCCGGGAAAACGGCGGCGGGGCTGTTTTGGTACAATTATGAAAAACTGGTTTATAAAGCACCGCGAGGTGCTGGCTTATCTCGTTTTCGGCGTGCTGACCACATTGCTGAACATCGTACTGTATGCGCTGTTCAGCCGCCTGTTCGGTTACGAAGCCGCCAACAGCTGGGGCAATGTGCTGGACAATGTCATCTGCATCCTGTTTGCCTATGTCACCAACCGGGCGTTCGTTTTCGCCAGCCGGACGCAGGGCAGAGAGGCGCTGAAGGAGTTTGGTGCATTCGTCACCTGCCGTCTGGGTACACTGGTATTGGATGCCGCCATCATGATGATCTTCGGCAACCTGCTGGCCGCTCAGGGGGCGGCTCTGGTGGAGAGCTTTATGAACGGTGCGCTGAGCCTGCTGGCTGGCTGGTTTGGCCCGGATACGGTGCTGCACATGGCCACCGGCGGCGCAGCGCCCGCTCCCTCCATCTCCGACGGCTCTGCCGCCATCGCCATCATCGGCGGTGCCGACGGCCCGACGGCCATCTTTGTCACCAGCTTCTACGATGCCCAGGCTCTGTGGGGCATGGCGGTGAAGATCTTCTCCAACGTGGTGGTGGTCGTGCTGAATTATGTGTTCAGCAAGCTCATCATTTTTAAGAAGAAATAACCTCTCAGTCTCGCTTACGCTCGACAGCTCCCCTACCGAGGGGAGCCTCTGGCGAAGAGATAAAGCTTTACGAAATGCCAAGGCCTCCCCTCGTTAGGGGAGGTGGCACGCCGTCAGGCGTGACGGAGAGGTTGCTATTACAACAATTTCAGGAGGTACGGTATTATGAAACGTGGTCTGAAAGGTTTTGCATTTCTGGTCTCCGGCCTTGTGCTGGGCATCATCGGCGCAACGGTGTCTGCAACGGCCATTGCCCTGAGCGCTGTCGGCATGGCGAAGGTACGCCGTGCCACCAAGAACTAAGAAGCTGTTTTCAAAACAACTTCGATTCAGGAGGAAAAAAGCATGAATCGTGAAGAGATCCTGTCCCACGTCGATCACACCCTGCTCAAGCCTGAGGCTACCTGGCCCCAGATCCAGACCCTGTGCGACGAGGCCATCGCCAACCACACGGCTTCCGTCTGCATCAACACCTGCTATGTGAAGCAGGCTGTCGAGTACATGGCGGGCCGCATCCCGGTCTGCTGCGTGGTCGGTTTCCCTCTGGGCGCAATGGACACCGCTTCCAAGGCTTTTGAGGCCAAGACTGCCATCGAGAACGGCGCTGCCGAGGTGGATATGGTCATCAACATCGGCCGCCTGAAGAACGGCGAGTACGACGCCGTCCGCGAGGACATCCGCGCCGTCAAGCAGGCTGTGGGCGATAAGGTCCTGAAGGTCATCATCGAGACCTGCCTGCTGACCGACGACGAGAAGCGCAAGATGTGCGACATCGTCTGCGAGGCAGGCGCTGACTACATCAAGACCAGCACCG
>OJSL01001363.1_pt1 | contig 19724 bp, 9 predicted proteins | sample 1599451 | NCBI WGS metagenome assembly OJSL01 (sample SAMN04168657, study PRJEB22393) | human gut metagenome | biome: human gut microbiome; feature: stool | host: Homo sapiens | collected 2014-03-20
ATATCTTTGCAGGTTTTAGTAAGGACGGAATTCATTGGGATATCAATCATGAACCGATTCAGTTTAAAGCCGGCAACACGGAGATGATCGAATCGGAATATAAATATGACCCCCGTGTGACGTGGATTGAAGACCGTTATTGGGTGACTTGGTGCAACGGTTATCATGGTCCTACCATTGGCATTGCTTATACTTTCGACTTTAAGGAGTTCTTCCAATGCGAGAATGCTTTCCTGCCTTTCAACCGTAACGGTGTGCTTTTCCCGCAGAAGATAGACGGTAAATATGCCATGCTGAGTCGTCCCAGTGATAACGGGCATACTCCGTTCGGTGATATATATATCAGTTATAGCCCGGATATGAAGTACTGGGGAGAACATCGTTGCGTGATGAAAGTGACTCCTTTCCCGGAAAGCGCCTGGCAGTGTACGAAGATCGGAGCCGGTTCCGTACCTTTCCTTACGGATGAAGGCTGGTTGCTGTTCTATCACGGTGTGATTACTACCTGCAACGGTTTCCGCTATGCAATGGGAGCTGCCATACTCGATAAGGATCATCCGGAAAAAGTGCTGTATCGTACCCGCGAATATTTGTTAGGTCCGGCTGCCCCATACGAACTGCAGGGAGATGTGCCGAATGTAGTATTCCCTTGTGCCGCATTGCAGGATGGAGAACGTGTAGCTGTTTATTATGGCGCCGCCGACACTGTTGTGGGTATGGCCTTCGGATATATTAAAGAGATTATCGACTTTACTAAACGGACAAGTATCATTTAATAAAGCCATGAAACGTATTCTATTAACTTACACACTTGCTTTCGCCCTTCTTCCCGTATATGCGGGGGAGGGTGGAAGCCCCCCCGCTGATAAGAGTCTTCCGGTTGATTACGTAGATCCTTTTATCGGAACGACCAATTTCGGCACGACCAATCCCGGAGCGGTGTGTCCGAACGGAATGATGTCCGTAGTTCCTTTTAATGTGATGGGCTCTTCGGAAAACACGTATGATAAAGATGCACGATGGTGGTCTACTCCATACGAATATACCAATTGTTTCTTTACAGGATATGCTCATGTCAATCTGAGCGGAGTAGGTTGTCCGGAATTGGGGTCTTTACTTTTAATGCCCACTACCGGAGAGCTGAATGTGGATTATAAAGAATACGGAAGTAAATATAAGGATGAGCAGGCTTCACCGGGTTATTATTCCAATTATCTGACAAAATATAACGTCAAGACAGAGGTTTCCGCTACTCCACGTACAAGTATCGCCCGTTTTACTTTTCCAAAAGGCAAAAGCCATATATTGCTGAATTTAGGAGAGGGACTGACGAACGAAAGTGGTGCTATGCTCCGCCGTGTCAGTGATTGCGAGGTGGAAGGCATGAAACTGCTCGGTACGTTCTGTTATAATCCTCAAGCTGTTTTCCCTATTTACTTTGTGATGAGGGTTAAAAAGGTTCCTTCTGCAACCGGCTACTGGAAGAAGCAACGTCCGATGACGGGTGTGGAAGCCGAATGGGATGCGGATCAGGGGAAGTATAAACTCTATACCCGCTATGGAAAAGAAATAGCCGGTGATGATATCGGGACTTATTTTTCTTTTGAAACGGAAGAGGGAGAACAGGTGGAAGTGCAGATGGGAGTTTCCTTTGTGAGCATTGAAAATGCCCGGTTGAACCTGAACCGTGAACAGGAAGGAAAGAATTTTGAGCAGATTCTTGCCGAAGCGCATGCTAAATGGAATGACGACTTGTCACGTATCACTGTAGAGGGCGGAACGGATGCGCAGAAGACTGTGTTTTATACGGCACTCTATCATCTGCTGATTCATCCTAATATCTTGCAGGATGTCAACGGAGAATATCCGGCAATGGAAAGCGATAAGATTATGACGACAAAGGGAGACCGCTATACGGTATTTTCTCTTTGGGATACGTATCGCAATGTTCACCAATTGTTGACACTGGTTTATCCGGAACGCCAGATGGAGATGGTACGCACCATGTTGGATATGTATCGTGAACATGGGTGGTTGCCGAAATGGGAATTGTATGGGAGAGAGACATTGACAATGGAAGGCGACCCTAGCATTCCGGTGATTGTAGATACATGGATGAAGGGTTTGCGTGACTTTGATGTGGAGCTGGCATACGAAGCAATGTACAAATCGGCTACACTGCCGGGAGCGGACAATCTGATGCGTCCTGACAATGACGATTATCTGTCGAAAGGATACGTGCCCCTCCGCGAACAGTATGACAATTCGGTATCTCACGCTTTGGAGTATTATATTGCAGATTTTGCACTTTCCCGTTTTGCAGAGGCTTTGGGTAAGAAAAAGGATGCGGAACTGTTCTATAAGCGGTCTTTAGGGTATAAACATTATTATAGCAAGGAGTTCGGAACGTTCCGTCCGATATTGCCTGACGGTACTTTTTATAGTCCGTTTAATCCGAGACAGGGGGAGAACTTCGAGCCGAATCCCGGTTTTCATGAAGGCAACTCCTGGAATTATACATTTTATGTGCCGCATGATGTATATGGACTGGCAAAGTTGATGGGGGGCAAGAAATCTTTCATTGACAAGTTGCAGATGGTGTTTGATGAAGGACTTTATGATCCTGCCAACGAACCGGATATTGCATATCCTTATTTGTTCTCTTATTTTAAAGGAGAGGAATGGCGCACGCAGAAAGAAACGCAACGGTTGTTGGATAAGTATTTTACAACGAAGCCGGATGGTATCCCCGGAAATGATGATACGGGAACGATGTCTTCATGGGCTATTTTCAATATGATAGGTTTCTATCCGGATTGTCCGGGATTGCCGGAATATACATTGACGGCTCCGGTATTCGACAAGGTGACTATTCGCCTGGATCCGAAATGGTATAAAGAAAAGGAATTAGTGATTGAAAGTAATCGCGCCCAACCGGGAACTCTTTATATCAATAAGGTGTTACTGAATGGAAAGAAGTTCAATAAATATCGTATCACACATGATGAACTTGTTCATGGTCAACACATATATTTTGATTTGAAATGACACACAGTGTTTCATAGGTATCGTTTTTGGGTTGACAGGGCTGTCGGACATTTCAGGGTCCGGCAGCCCATTTTTCTTCTCATTCTTTTCTCTTCTTCTCTTTTTCCTTCTTTTATTTTCTTCTTTGTGTTATAAGCGATTACAAAATTCTCTTTCATTCGTCTAGTACATGAATCGTGTATAAAATAGAATGATAATGAAAAGGAATTTGTTGAAGTGTATCCTTTGGGCATTACTGCTTGCCGGATGTTTCCCTCTATTGGCCGTTGCCGGAGCGCAACAAAAAGAACAGCGTTATAAGATTGCCGTATGCGACTGGATGATTCTGAAACGTCAGAAGATCGGCTCTTTTCAATTGGTGCATGAATTGAAAGGGGATGGTGTGGAACTGGATATGGGCGGTCTTGGCAAAAGAGAAAGATTTGATAATAAACTCCGTGAACCTCATTTCCAACAACTGTTTCGGGAAACTGCACAGAAATTCCAAGTAGAAGTTCCATCTATTGCCATGTCCGGATTTTACGGGCAGTCTTTTTTAGAACGGACTAATTACAAAGAATTGGTCCGGGAATGTTTGGACGCCATGCAAGTGATGGGGGCTAAGGTAGCTTTTCTTCCATTAGGAGGTATTAAGGCCGGATGGGAGAATGAACCGGAACTTAGAATGGCAGTAGTAAAACGTTTGAAAGAGGTAGGAGATATGGCAGCTTCCAAAGGTTTGGTCATCGGTATAGAAACTCAGCTTGATGCAAAAGGGGAGGTGAAACTGCTGAAAGAGATAAATTCTCCCGGTATCAAGATCTATTTCAAATTTCAGAATGCATTGGAGAATAGACGGGATTTGTACAAAGAGCTTAAGATTCTGGGGAAAAAGAGAATTTGTCAGATTCATTGCACAGATACAGACGGAGTTACCCTGCCTTTCAACAAGCGGCTGGACATGAATAAGGTAAAAAAGACGCTCGATAAGATGGGATGGAGCGGATGGCTGGTCGTGGAACGCTCGCGAGATAAGGAGGATGTAAGGAATGTGAGGAAGAATTATGGAACGAATATCGAGTACTTAAAGAAGGTGTTTCAAGAGTGATAGGACGGAGTCCATGGATAGAATATGAAGAAAGATATCTTTTTCTATATTTTATTCTTTTTAAGTGATTACAGTTTTTAATGTTTTTCGTCATTATTATGTAGTTAGGTGAAAATTAAACATGGGATTTTATATATTTGAATTTAAATTTGTAAACAGATGAAAAAAGAAGAAATCTTTTCTGGAAAAACACAGAGCAGATATCTGAGCGCAGCAAAGATTATTTGTCTCTCTTTCTTGTTTTCCATACCAGTAGAGGCTTTTGCTGACGACATAACTGAGGTTGCGTCGGTGAATCTTGTTCAACAGCAAAGTGTGGTAAAAGGAACGGTCGTGGACGCACAAGGAGAACCAATCATTGGTGCCAGTGTGACAATAAAGGGAGGAACTGTTGGAACAATTACCGATATTGATGGTAAGTTCTCGCTGACTGTACCGAATGGCAGCCAGCTCGTTGTGTCATTTATTGGATATATTCGTCAGTTTATCACACCAAAGCAAGGTGAGACATTGAAAATTGTATTGAAGGAAGACAATAAAGTGTTGGATGAAGTGGTAGTGGTAGGTTATGGTACCCAGAAAGCAAAGGATGTGACTGGTTCTATCGGTGTGATAGCTCCTAAAGAAATTGAGGATTTGCCGGTATCAAACTTAGGAGCAGCGTTGGCTGGACAAATCCCGGGATTGAGTATCAGTGGCGGTGATAGCCGTCCGGGAGAGGGAGCCAGCATTTCTATACGCCAGTCATTCTCCTATTCTAAGGATGGCGGTAGTAGTAATCCGATGGTGATTATAGATGATGTGATTCAGATAGATGCTAATAGCGGACTTCCGACATTGGATACATTTAATGCATTAGATCCTACTGAAATTGAAAGTATTTCTGTACTTCGTGACGCCAGTGCGGCTATTTATGGTTCGCGTGCCTCACAAGGTGCTATCATTGTAAAGACTAAACGTGGAAAAGCCGGTACGCCGAGAATTAGTTATTCCGGGAAATTCGGTTTTAATGATGCCGTAGGTCATCCGAAGACTTTAACAGGTGCTGATTATGGTCGTTTTGCGAATTCTTTCAATATCGCAGCCAATAAGATTAATAATACGAAACCTGATTATGTAAATAAGATCTATAGTGAAAGTGAACTGGCTGCGATGGATAATGAACACCACAATTGGTTGGATGAAGCATGGTCTTCTGCTTTTACAATGAATCATGCAATAAACGTGAGCGGAGGTAGTGATAAAGCAACTTATTTTGCCGGTGCGTCGTATTATACGCAAGGGGCTAATATGGGAAAACAGGACTATAATAAATGGAACTTCCGTGCCGGTGTTGATATTAAATTGACTTCTGATTTGAAGTTCTCGGCTACCATTGCCGCCAATCAACAAGATGTGGAAAAGAGTTTCTCAAAAGGTATGACTTCCATCAATGGTTATGATGGTATAAAGCCAGGTGAATCAGGAGATTATCTTTTATTATCTCACATGCCGGATTATTTGCCATGGGAAATTACCCTAGATGATGGAAAGTCATATTATACTTCTCCGCTAATCTCGAGCTATGACACTGCCGGAAATGCAAAGAGTAATAATAAAATGGGTACATGGAATTATTTTGCAATGGAGAATAATGATGGCTCTTATTCAACAAACAGTGTGTTCGGATATGATGCCAATTTCTCGGTGACTTATGCCATTCCTTACCTGAAAGGTTTGTCTGTGAAAGCCAGTTACGCTTTGAAGCATAACGCTGACGATGGTGAACAGGTATTTATGCCTTATACGTTGGCTTACTTGAATGCTAAAAATTCATTGACGGATGGAAACCGTTTTTATAGCGCACACCCTTCAGTCAAGGACTATAAGTTTGATAAATATACAGGAAGTACTCGTGTCGTTTATAAGGATATTCTTTCAAAAAACGAGCAGATGAACTTCTATGTGAATTATGAAGGCCAATTTGGTAAACATGGCGTTACTGCAATGGTTGCGTTGGAGAAAATGCAGGCTTACCAGACATCAAAAACAATGCTTTACAATAATCCTGATCCTGATACTTACCTTGGCACATCTCCTACAGCCGGGGCAATGGATGCAGGAAACTCTATTACATACAAGTATAAACAAGGTTCTCTTTCTTATTTGGGTCGTCTGACTTATAACTATGCTGATAAATACTTGCTACAATTTATCTTCCGTAGTGACGCCTCTACTAAATTTGCTCCTGAAAACTATTGGGGCTTCTTCCCAGGTATTTCTGCCGGTTGGGTAGCTTCCGAAGAGAACTTCTTTAAAGAAACGATGCCATCATGGTTTGAGTATTTGAAGGTCCGTCTGTCTTGGGGACAGACAGGTAAGGATAACCTGAAAGCATGGAGATGGAAACAATTGTATGAGGTTGACCCGAGCCGTGGATATGGCTTCGGTGCTAACGGAGGTGTTGTGACAAGTGGAGTGAAACCGCAGGCTACGCCCAACCGACAAGCACATTGGGATAGAACGAATAAGTACAATCTCGGGTTGGATATGCGTTTCTTGAATAATCGCTTAAGTGCAACTGCTGATTTCTATTATGATATTAACTCCGATATTTTGAACCAGAATATAGGTGGTATTATTGGTACTCCGATTTTTGCTGGTGGTGCAATAGGTGAAGTGAATTATGGTAGAATTGACGCTTGGGGAGGTGAATTCTCTTTAAACTGGCGTGACAAAGTAGGACAAGTAAGATATAATGTCGGAGTAAACTTTGGATTCAGTAATAATAAAGTAAAACTTTGGCCGGATATGGGCGACAATCTTCCGTCAAAGAATACTATGAGAGAAGGACATTCTACTATCTTCCCATTCTGGGGATTCAATGTATGGAGAGGAACAAGTACGGGCGATGGTATTTTGCGTACACAAGCCGATATTGATAATTACTGGAGTTATCTGGAAGCAAATGCTACTGCAGCAGGAAATTCTTCTGTTGAATATTTAGGTAAGAAAAATAAGTCTGAATTGCGTCCGGGTATGTTGGCTTATCAGGATTTAGGGGGAAGTTTAAATAGTGACGGTACTCAAAAAGGTCCGGATGGTCGTGTGGCAAAAGATGAAGATTATACCCAACTATGCAAGAAAGACAAGACTCACGGTTTCACTACAAAATTAGGAGCCGAATGGAAAGGATTGAGCTTTAACATGATGATTTCCACTTCATGGGGAGGCAAGCGTCAGATTGATGTAGCACAGATCAAGACTTCTAGTAAGGATATGGTATGGGCACCGGACGTATTCTGGAAAGATATGTTTGACGAACAGTATAATCCGATGGGAAAATATCCTAACCTTGGTATGGAAAACCGTTTGAGCGGTTCCGTGGACAGTCCTTCCGACTTCTGGTCTATCAGTACTTTCCGTTGCTATATTCGTAACCTGAGTATTGGATACACATTACCTAAGGCATGGTTGGCACCGTTGAAAATTCAATCAGCCAAATTAAGTCTGACTGGTAATAATTTGTGGGACTTGTATAACCCATATCCAAGTAAGTATCGTAATATGTATGATGCCACTACTACACTGTATCCTACACTGCGTACATGGTCATTGGGTGTGAATGTTTCATTCTAACATAAACAACGTTTTGAAAAAGAAAATAACAGGTATGAAAAAGAAAGCTTTATTATATAGTATTGTACTGGCAACCGGTATGTCTTTTTCCGGTTGTAGCGATCAGTTCTTGCAGGACATGACTCCGTATGACAAATACTCTCCGGAGATGACTTTCGGTATAGAATCAAACTTAGATTCGTATATCCAGAATGTATATTACAATTATTTCTATAAATCGGGAATGACTCCTACACAGTCATACGGACTTGCCGGAGCATGGAATGACTATACTGCTTATACAGAAGAGAAGTGGGGTATACAGGCGAAAATTGATGCAAGTCAGGAACTGAACCGTTCTGATGATTGTGAAACTTATTTTGGAGCGAATCTTGGTTCGAACATTAGTAATTCTCCATATACTCGTATTCGTAGTTGTAACGAAATCCTAGAAGGAGTCGATAAGTATGGACAGGATTTGTCTGAAAGTGCAATCAAACGTGCTAAGGGGCAGGCTTATTTTTTACGTGCCATGCAATTATTCGATTTAGTCCGAGTGTATGGCGGTGTACCTATTGTAAACAAAGTGATTGATGCAAGTGATCGTGACGGAGCAACAGCTTATGTCCGTGAGAGTGTAGAAAAATGTATTGAACAAGTTGTAAAAGATTTAAGTGATGCGGCAGGAATGCTTCCCACACGTAAAGAATGGGGCGACAGTCAATATGGACGTTTGACAAAGGAAGCCGCATTGGCTTATAAAAGCCGTGTCTTGCTGACTTTTGCCAGCCCTCTTTTCAACAAGGATTGGGATAATCCGAGCAACAAACGTTGGGCAGATGCATTAGAAGCTACACAAGAAGCAAAAACATTCTTAGACAGTGAAGGTTACGGACTTTACGGCTCGACAGCTAAAGAGTGGGATGAAATGTTTCACAATTTTGATAATAAATTCTGCAAAGAAGTTATTATGGTGAAACTTTTGGCAAGTACAAACGTGAAGAATGACGAACACAGTGGGTGGCAAAAAGCTATCCGTTTGAAATCTATGGGAGGAAGTGGAGCAGGTTATCAAGTACCGCTAGGTATGATTAATCTTTTCCCAATGGCAGATGGAAGAGAGGCCACATCTGATAATGATTATGATTCATTCCTTTTCTTCAAGAAACGTGATCCTCGTTTTTACTATACGTTTGCATTCACTGGCGTAAAGTGGGGTTATGATAAGAATGCTAATGCTAGTGTGTGGAATTATCGTTGGACTGATCAGACTCAAAATCATTATTATGCAGACAACTTGGGTGGAAGTTCCTTAGCAGTGGTACGTAAAATGTCTAATCCGAATGCGAACAGTGATAATACTTACCAATGGGATGGAACGGATGTTTTCGAATACCGTTATGCAGAACTTTTGTTGAACTTGGCAGAATGCCAGGCTGCCACAGGACATCCGTCAGAGGCTGTGAAATTGATTGGTGACGTTCGGAAACGTGTCGGGATACTTGCTGGACAAGATGGAACTTACGGATTAGGTAATATTTCCGATAGACATGAAGCGATAAAAGCTTGTTTGAACGAACGCCGTATAGAATTGGCTTATGAAGGAAAACGTTATTGGGATATTATACGTTGGATGCTTTATAATGATGATGCAACAGCTTCCAATACCACTTGTGCTACTCTAGGCATAGAGCCTTTGAATAACACATATCGTGAAAACAAGTATTTACAAGTGAAGGATTATGACGGGGTTGAAGACCCCTTAACAGATAAACGTGATGGTTTTACACCAGTAGATGTGGACGATTGGGATAACTTAGAAAGTGAGATGGAAAGACTTGGAGAATTCTGGACTGCAAATTTCGAATTTAAAGAAACAGAAACTCCGGTCGATGCAACTTCAAACAAAGAACAGGCTTATATTACATGGAGACAGAATTATTATCTTTCCGGTTTGCCTACTAATGTTGTGAAAATGAATCCTTGGTTGACACAGTCTATTGGATGGACTGACGCTTATGAAGCTGCCGGTACATTCGATGCAAGACAGTAATCTGTAATTTCCTATTTCATCTAAATATATAAATCGTCTTTTCTCTTATTTCTCAGTTGGAAAAAGGGAAAAGGCGATTTTATCATTTCTTATTGAGCTTTTATAGCTTGCTTACATTGGATTGGAAAATAGTTTCTGTCCCCCACACCTAATAAAAATCACCATTACTGATTACAAATCTTTTTCTTTTTCGTCTTATTATTGTATTTTTGAATTAACAACTTCACAAAACCCAATAAAAAATGAAGAAGAAACATGTACTTTTAGCAGCTTTTGCTGCGGCAATGTTGACTCCGAGCGTTGTATGGGCACAATACCCACAGATAACAGACGAAGCCAAAGAAAATTATAAAAAGATGATGACTGAAGAACGGAAGCGTTCTGATGAAGCATGGGCAAAAGCGTTGCCAATCGTTCTGAAAGAAGCCAAAGAAGGTCGTCCGTATATACCTTGGGCCGGTCGTCCGTATGATTTGCCCCAAGCCGATATTCCTGCATTTCCTGGTGCAGAAGGTGGTGGAATGTATAGCTTCGGTGGTCGTGGAGGTAAAGTGATTACCGTTACCAATCTGAATGACCGTGGTCCCGGTTCTTTCCGTGAGGCTTGTGAAACAGGAGGTGCACGCATTATCGTATTTAATGTTGCAGGTATCATTCGTTTGGAATCTCCGATCATTGTACGCGCTCCTTATGTAACTATCGCCGGACAGACAGCTCCGGGAGATGGTGTCTGCATTGCCGGAGAATCATTCTGGGTAGATACGCATGATGTGGTTGTACGCCATATGCGTTTCCGTCGCGGTGAGACAAAGGTCTGGCATCGTGATGACTCTTTCGGAGGAAATCCGGTAGGAAATATTATGATTGACCACTGTTCATGTACTTGGGGGTTGGATGAAAATATATCTTTCTATCGTCATATGTATGATCCGAGCGAAGGACAGTATGAAAGCAAAGATTTGAAACTCCCTACTGTCAATGTAACTATTCAGAATACTATTTCCGCAAAAGCATTGGATACTTATAACCATGCATTCGGAAGTACGTTGGGAGGAGAAAACTGTGCATTTGCCCGTAATCTGTGGGCTAGCAACTCAGGCCGTAACCCTTCTATCGGTTGGAACGGTATATTCAATTTCGTTAATAATATAGTGTTCAACTGGGTACACCGTTCTTCCGATGGAGGTGATTATACAGCGATGTTCAATATGATTAATAACTACTACAAGCCGGGACCTGCCACACCTAAAGATTCCAATGTAGGACACCGTATCTTAAAACCGGAAGCCGGACGCAGCAAGCTGGATCATAAAGTATACGGACGGGTATATGCCGACGGAAATATCATGGAAGGTTATCCCGAGATTACAAAAGATAACTGGAACGGTGGTATTCAGATTGAGACTCAGCCGAATACCGACGGATATACAGAGTATATGAGAAGCTACCAACCGTTCGAAATGCCATATATTAATATTATGAGTGCAAAGGACGCATACGATTATGTATTGAAACATGTAGGTGCAAATATCCCTTGCCGTGACATTGTAGACGAACGCGTTATCGAAGAAGTAAGAACCGGTATTCCTTATTACGAAAAGAAACTTCCGAAAGATGCATACGGTGATTTGACAGGATTGGCTCCGAAGTCAATGGGTGAAGACGGACAGTTTAAATATCGTCGTCTGCCGAAAGACTCGTACAAACAAGGAATCATCACAGATATTCGCCAGATGGGCGGCTATCCCGAATACAAAGGTACTCCATACATAGATACGGATGGCGACGGTATGCCGGATGAGTGGGAAAAAGCGAATGGACTGAATCCGAATGATCCGAGTGACGCCAATAAAGACTGTACCGGTGACGGATACACTAATATCGAAAAGTATATCAATGGTATCAGCACTAAGCACAAAGTAGATTGGAGAGACTTGAAAAACAACTATGATACTTTGGAGGAAAAAGGGAAGTTAATGTAAATGATGAAGTTAACGTAAACTAAGGTGCTGTAATGTCATTATTATACTAAAAAACAATATCAATGAAAAAGATACTGATAATTTCTCTGTTACTGCTCTTTACTTGGATGTCCGCCGGAGCAGTTGACCTGAACAAAGAGAACCGTGATCCGAAATATGTGGAGTCTATCATCAACCGTTCTCAGAAGATTGTAGATAAGTTGGGACTCACAGATAAACAGGTTGCTGAGGATGTCCGGAATATCATTGCCAACCGTTATTTCGAATTGAATGATATTTATGAGATACGCGATGCGAAAGTCAAGAAGGTAAAAGAATCCGGATTGACGGGTGAGGCTAAGAATGAAGCATTGAAAGCAGCCGAGAATGAAAAAGATGCGGCTTTATATCGTTCCCATTTCGCATTTCCCGCCAATTTATCTCTTTTCCTTGACGAGAAGCAGATAGAAGCGGTGAAGGACGGAATGACTTACGGGGTTGTGAAGGTGACCTACGATTCTCACCTCGACATGATTCCGACACTTAAAGAAGAAGAAAAAGCGCAAATATACGCTTGGTTGGTGGAAGCTCGTGAATTTGCTTTGGACGCTGAAAATTCAAATAAAAAACACGCTGCTTTTGGAAAATATAAAGGACGTATCAATAATTATCTGGCTAAACGCGGGTATGACTTGAAAAAAGAACGTGAAGAATGGTACAAACGTGTGAAAGCACGTGGAGGATCCTTATAAGATTCTCTTCCCATAATAAAAATGGTTAGTTTGTTTGATGACGGAAAGGGTGGCTCGGAGAGTCGCCCTTTTATCGTATATAAAATTCAATCGGAAGATGAAGAATCTATGAATATATTTGAGTACAAATTAGTCCTTTTATCGTCTCCTTTGTATAAAGGATACAATTTATAGATTATAATAGCAATGAAAAGGTTAAGAGATACATTAGCGGCAATAGGTATTTTATTTTTTGTTTCTTGCGGAGGAAGCAAGGACTATTATATGTTTACTTCGTTTCATGAACCCGCAGATGAGGGCTTAAGATATTTATATAGTGAAGACGGAATGCATTGGGACAGTATTCCCGGTGTCTGGCTGAAGCCCGAATTAGGACAACATCAACTGTTGCGGGACCCTTCGATGGTACGTACTCCCGACGGAACTTTTCATCTGGTCTGGACGACAAGCTGGAAAGGCGATCTAGGGTTCGGCTATGCAAACTCCAAAGACCTGATTCATTGGTCAGAGCAACAGATGATACCTGTCATGATAGAAGAACCGACCACAGTCAATGTATGGGCTCCGGAGATTTTCTATGATGAAGATAGTGAACAGTTCATGGTAGTATGGGCTTCTTGCATTCCCGGCCGTTTTGAGAGAGGAATAGAAGAGGAAAACAATAATCATCGTTTGTATTATATCACTACGAAAGACTTTAAGACTATTTCTAAAGCGAAAGTCTTGTATGATCCGGGATTCAGTTCGATTGATGCAGTCCTTGTAAAACGGGATAAGAACGACTATGTGATGGTACTTAAGGATAATACCCGCCCGGAACGCAATCTGAAAATTGCTTTTGCCGATTCCCTGACAGGACCTTACTCACCTGCGTCGCAACCATTTACCGAATCGTTTGTAGAAGGTCCGACTGTAGAAAAGATAGGAGAGGAGTATCTTGTTTACTTTGATGTCTATCAGAAAAAGATATACGGTGCTATGCGCACAAAAGATTTTATAAATTTTACCGATGTGACGAGTGAAGTAAGTGTACCTGCCGGACATAAACACGGAACAATATTCAAAGCTCCCGAATCGGTAGTAAAAGCGTTGTTGACACATACCCGCCTTAATCACTAATCATTCACCGATAATCACTAAATAACATGAATAACTCTACAAAGATTCTCTTTGCATTGGCTGCCGGATGGTTGACATCTACGGTTGCAGCGCAAGACAGGATCCATTACACAGGAACAGAATTATCGAACCCTACTTATCACGACGGACAGTTGTCTCCGGTAGTAGGAGTGCATAATATCCAATTGGTACGCGCCAACCGGGAACATCCCGATCCGTCGAACGGCAATGGATGGACATATAACCATCAACCGATGTTGGCCTATTGGAACGGCCAGTTTTATTATCAATATCTGGCTGATCCTTCGGACGAACATGTACCGCCTTCCCAAACATTTTTGATGACATCAAAGGATGGCTATCAATGGACGAATCCGGAAATTGTATTTCCGCCTTATAAAGTTCCGGACGGATATACCAAGGAATCTCGTCCGGGTATGCAAGCCAAAGACCTGATTGCTATTATGCACCAACGTGTAGGTTTCTATGTCTCCAAGTCCGGCCGATTAATAACAATGGGAAATTACGGAGTTGCCTTAGATAAGAAAGACGATCCGAACGATGGAAACGGTATCGGTCGGGTAGTACGCGAAATAAAAAAGGACGGTTCGTTCGGTCCCATTTATTTTATTTATTACAATCACGGATTTAACGAGAAGAACACCGATTATCCGTATTTCAAGAAAAGTAAAGACCGCGAGTTTGTGAAAGCCTGCCAGGAGATTCTTGACAATCCGCTGTATATGATGCAATGGGTAGAAGAGGCAGACCGTGAAGATCCTATTATCCCCTTAAAGAAAGGATATAAGGCATTTAACTGTTACACACTTCCCGACGGAAGAATTGCCAGCCTTTGGAAGCACGCGCTCACTTCTATCAGCGAAGACGGAGGATATACTTGGGAACAACCGGTACTCCGTGCTAAGGGATTTGTCAATAGTAATGCGAAAATCTGGGGACAACGTTTGAGTGACGGCACATACGCGACGGTATATAATCCTTCGGAATTCCGTTGGCCGTTGGCTATCTCATTGAGTAAGGACGGACTGGAGTATACAACGCTAAATCTGGTGCACGGCGAAATCACACCGATGCGTTACGGTGGTAATTATAAATCATACGGTCCTCAGTATCCTCGTGGCATACAGGAGGGGAACGGAATACCTGCAGATGGCGATTTATGGGTTTCTTATAGTGTGAACAAGGAAGATATGTGGATTTCCCGCATTCCTGTGCCGGTGGAACTCAATGCTTCTGCACACGCCAACGATGACTTTTCAAAGTCGAAAGCAATATCGGAATTGACTGATTGGAATATTTACTCCCCGATTTGGGCTCCGGTTTCTCTGAATGGACAATGGTTGAAACTGCAAGATAAAGATCCTTTTGATTATGCAAAAGTGGAACGGAAAATTCCCGCTTCTAAAGAATTGAAAGTCTCCTTTGATTTGCAAGCCGGACAAAATGATAAAGGTACGCTTCAGATTGAATTTCTGGATGAGAATGGAATTGCCTGCTCCCGTTTGGAACTGACACCGGATGGTGTTTTTCGTGCAAAGGGTGGTTCCCGGTTTGCGAATATGATGAAGTATGAAGCAGGAAAAACCTATCATGTAGAAGCTGTCCTTTCAACTGCCGACCGTAATATTCAAGTATATGTAGATGGCAAGAGGGTAGGGCTGAGGATGTTCTATGCTCCGGTGGCAAGTATCGAAAGAATAGCTTTCCGTACAGGCGTGCCACGTACATTCCCGACAGTGGATACTCCGGCCGACCAGACATACGATTTGCCCGGTGCCGGTGAACAGGAGCCGATAGCCGAATATCGTATAGCTAATGTAAAAACGTCTTCCGCAGACAAGGATGCATCTTCCGCTTTCTTGAAGTATAAGGATTTCAGCCATTATGCGGATTATTTTAATGGAATGGAAGATGAGAATATCGTTCAAGCGATTTCTAATGCAAAAGCTTCGGAGTGGATGGAAGACAACATTCCTTTGTTTGAATGCCCACAACGTAATTTTGAAGAGATGTATTATTATCGTTGGTGGTCGTTGCGCAAGCATATCAAGGAAACTCCTGTGGGATATGGTATGACGGAATTTCTGGTTCAGCGTTCTTATTCGGATAAATATAACCTGATTGCCTGTGCAATCGGACATCATATTTACGAAAGCCGTTGGCTGCGTGATCCAAAATATCTGGATCAGATTATTCATACCTGGTATCGCGGTAATGATGGAGGACCGATGAAGAAAATGAATAAGTTCAGTTCATGGAATGCAGATGCTGTTTTGGCTCGTTACATGGTAGATGGTGATAAGGACTATCTGCTGGATATGAAGAAAGATCTGGAAACCGAATACCAGCGTTGGGAACGTACGAACCGTTTGAAGAACGGATTGTATTGGCAGGGTGACGTACAGGATGGTATGGAAGAATCAATCAGTGGCGGACGGAGGAAGAAATATGCCCGGCCGACAATCAATAGTTATATGTATGGCAATGCTAAAGCACTTTCATGTATAGGAATTCTTTCCGGTGATGAGGGGATGGCTATGAAATATGGCATGAGAGCAGATACTTTGAAAAATCTGGTAGAAAATGAATTGTGGAATACACGTCATCAGTTTTTTGAGACGATGCGTACGGACTCTTCCGCGAATGTGCGTGAAGCAATCGGATATATTCCTTGGTATTTCAACCTGCCGGATACCACCCAAAAGTATGAAATTGCCTGGAAAGAAATTATGGATGAAAAAGGCTTCTCTGCTCCTTATGGATTGACAACTGCAGAACGTCGTCATCCGGAGTTCCGTACACGTGGAGTAGGCAAGTGTGAGTGGGACGGTGCTATCTGGCCGTTTGCTTCCGCACAGACATTGACAGCAATGGCTAACTTTATGAATAATTATCCGCAGACTGTATTGTCTGACAGTGTATATTTCCGTCAGATGGAATTGTATGTGGAATCACAGTATCATCGTGGTCGTCCCTATATTGGTGAATATTTGGATGAGGTGACCGGTTATTGGCTGAAAGGAGATCAGGAACGTAGCCGTTATTATAACCATTCTACTTTCAACGACTTGATAATTACAGGACTGATCGGACTTCGTCCGCGTTTGGATAATACGATTGAAGTGAACCCCTTAATTCCTGCCGACAAGTGGGATTGGTTCTGCTTGGATAATGTATTATATCACGGCCATAATCTGACGATTCTTTGGGATAAGAATGGTGATCGTTATCATTGCGGAAAAGGATTACGCATTTTTGTAGATGGTAAGGAAGTAGGGCAGGCGGATACATTGACAAAAATCATTTGTGAAAATGCATTCAAATGGTAAGTTCACCACAGAGGACACGGAGGACGCAGAGCTCTTCTCTCTGTTTCCGTAAGTAAAACAGAGAGACAAATACGATTATAAATACGTGAGACTCTGTGTTACTTATAGCGAATAAAAAAGATTAAACCTCTGTGTCCTCCGTGTCCTCTGTGGTGAACTTACCATTTATCGAACAAATAAAAGATACTTGAAAAATGAAATTCAAAAAGATTCTTCTTTCATTGCTAATTTGTTTGTCTTGTTTTGTACAGGCGAAGAATATAACCATCAGTCGTCTTACCTGTGAGATGCAGGAGGGACTGGTAGTGGTCGAAGGTTCACCCCGTTTGGGCTGGGTGATGGAATCGCCGGAAAATGGAACACGACAATCTGCCTATGAGATTGATATTCGGGAAGCTTTTACAGGGCGTTCCGTTTGGAATAGTGGGAAGGTTTATTCTTCGCAGAGCCAGTTAGTTTCTACAAAGGGGGCAGATATACGTCCTGATAACTCATTTAATTATAGTTGGCGCGTTCGTGTTTGGGATGAAACAGATACGCCTTCCGAGTGGAGCAGTGAAGCGAAATTCCGGGCAGTACCCGAAAGATTATCTTCGGGGCAGTGGATTGGAGCTATTACCCGACAAAATGCTCATTTACCGGAAGGGCGTAAGTTCCACGGTGGAGAGCTGAAGAAACCGGAAGTGAAAGCTGCTTGGGAAGCAGTGGACACTTTGGCAAAGAAAAGTATTTGTTTGAGAAGAACATTCCAGGTAGGAGATGCGAAAGAAGGGGGTGCAAACCGTAAACCGGGCAAGAAAATAGTGGAGGCAACGGCATACGTTTGTGGTCTGGGATTCTATGAGTTTTCTTTGAATGGCAAAAAGGTGGGTAACAGTGAGTTTGCCCCATTGTGGAGTGATTATGATAAAACTGTTTACTATAACACATACGATGTGACGGAACAATTGCGGCGTGGTGAAAATGTCGTAGGAATCTTATTGGGGAATGGATTCTATAATGTGCAGGGGGGGCGTTATCGCAAATTACAGATCAGCTTTGGTCCTCCCACACTTTTATTTGAGCTGGTTATTAACTACGAAGATGGAACATGTACGACGGTTCATTCCGATAATAATTGGAAATATGATTTTAGTCCGGTAACCTTCAATTGCATATATGGAGGAGAAGATTATGATGCGCGTCGTGAACAGAAAGGATGGAATCAGATTGGCTTTGATGACAGTCATTGGCGTCCGGTAGTCATACAGGAAGCTCCTAAAGGAATACTTCGTCCACAGATGGCGGCTCCGGTGAAAATCATGGAACGGTATGATATTCAAAAGGTAACCAAACTAAATGCGGACCAAGTTGCATCAGCTTCTGTATCAACTAAGAGAACAGTCGATCTTTCTGCTTTTGTGTTGGATATGGGACAGAATTTGGCTGGCTTTCCGGAAATAACAGTACGTGGCAAACGTGGTCAGAAAGTAACTTTGATTGTAGCCGAAGCATTGACAGAGGAAGGTGCTTGCAATCAGCGTCAGACAGGGCGTCAACACTATTACGAATACACTCTGAAAGGGGAAGGCGATGAAACCTGGCATCCTCGTTTCTCTTATTACGGTTTTAGATATATTCAGGTAGAGGGTGCTGTCTTAAAAGGACAGAAGAATCCGCAGAAATTGCCTGTATTAAAGAATATTCAATCCTGTTTCGTCTATAATTCAGCTAGAAAAGTTTCCACTTTCGAATCATCCAACCGGATATTTAATGCTGCCCATCGATTGATCGAGAAAGCGGTTCGCAGCAATATGCAGTCTGTGTTTACGGATTGTCCGCATCGTGAGAAACTTGGGTGGCTGGAACAGGTACATCTGAATGGTCCGGGTTTGTTGTATAACTATGATTTGACAGCATACGCTCCGCAGATTATGCAGAATATGGCAGATGCACAACATTCCAACGGGGCCATGCCGACAACTGCTCCGGAATACGTGATTTTTGAAGGTCCGGGTATGGATGCTTTTGCCGAATCTCCGGAGTGGGGTGGTTCTTTGGTTATTTTCCCTTTTATGTACTATGAGACTTATGGAGACGATTCATTGATTAAGAAATATTATCCGAATATGCGTCGTTACGTGGATTATCTCAAGACTCGTGCAGATAAAGGTATTCTTTCTTTCGGATTGGGAGACTGGTATGATTACGGAGATTTTCGTGCGGGATTCTCACGGAATACGCCCGTTCCTTTGGTGGCTACTGCGCATTATTACATGACAGTCATGTATTTGGTACAAGCTGCGAAAATGGTAGGTAATGACTTTGACATTCATTATTACACTTCGTTGGCACAGAATATAATGGTTGCATTTAATAAATGTTTTCTTCATAAAGATACGGCACAATATGGTACAGGAAGCCAATGTAGTAATGCGCTTCCGCTGTTCCTCCAAATGACGCAGGATGCAGATGAACAAGGTAACTACCGACCGGATGCAGATTTGAATGAGAAAGTATTCGCGAATCTGATAAAAGATGTGGAAGCACATGGCAACCGTTTGACTACCGGTGATGTGGGAAACCGTTATCTGATTCAGACATTGGCGCGTAATGGGGAACATGAACTTATTTATAAAATGTTCAATCATGAAGAAGCTCCCGGATATGGTTTCCAGTTAAAATTCGGCGCTACAACTTTGACCGAGCAATGGGACCCCCGTCAAGGTTCTTCCTGGAATCACTTTATGATGGGACAGATTGATGAATGGTTCTTTA
>OJSL01001374.1_pt1 | contig 19589 bp, 16 predicted proteins | sample 1599451 | NCBI WGS metagenome assembly OJSL01 (sample SAMN04168657, study PRJEB22393) | human gut metagenome | biome: human gut microbiome; feature: stool | host: Homo sapiens | collected 2014-03-20
GCTCGCTTGCATTTTTTCCGAGGCGAAGTATCTAAGGCGAAGCCAAAGATACGAAAAGTCGAGCGCAGAAGCAAGCGTTAGCTCGATTATGCCGAGACGAAGTATCTACGGCGCCAGCCAAAGTACGAATAAGCGAGGGCAAAAGCAAACTCGTTTGCATTTTGCCGAGACGAACTATCTGAGGTCGAGTCAAAGGGAACCGAAATTTTTCGATCCGCAACCGTGCGGAGCCGTGGGTACACGGAAGAGGTTCGGAAATAGGCGGCGATCGTCGTGGCGGAAAGGCACCGTGGCGTATATTGAGTACATTAAGGCTTCGGCGTGTGACCGAAGACACTGCGGTCGTGACACGGATCGGTAGGGACTGTATGGGAGGGCGGCGCCGGAATCGGGGGACGGTCGTTTCGGAAATTCCCGCTGCGGCGGCGGACTGTGCGCGAAAATGCGCAAAAAACGTTATCTTTGTTGCACGTTATCCCTGTCCGTTATGCCGCAGACCGTTGTCCTTACGCTCAAACCCGAGGAGGCCGCCGACGTGCATCGCTATGCGCCGCTGGCCGCCCGTGCCGCAGGCGTCGCCGAGCGGGACGTGGCGTTGCTGCGGGTTGTCAAACGCTCGATCGACGCGCGGCAGCGGCAGCCGAAGGTGCATCTCACGCTCGAACTCTATGCCGACGGCGAACCGCAGCCGGCTCCCGTGCATTTCGACTACCCGCAGGTGGACCACCGCACCGAGGTGGTGGTCGTGGGTTCCGGCCCGGCGGGACTGTTCGCGGCGCTGCGGCTGATCGAGCGGGGCTACCGTCCGATCGTGCTCGAACGCGGCAAACGGGTTGCGGAGCGCAAGCGCGACATCGCGCAGATCAACCGCAACGGCGCGGTCGATCCCGACTCGAACTACGCTTTCGGCGAAGGCGGCGCGGGGACGTTTTCCGACGGTAAGCTCTTCACGCGCAGCAAGAAGCGCGGCGATTACCACAAGGCGTTGCAGACGCTCGTCTTCCACGGCGCTTCGGAGGAGATTCTCTACGAGGCGCATCCCCATATCGGGACGGACAAGCTGCCCCGCATCATCTCCAACATCCGCCGAACGATCGAGGCGGCGGGCGGCGCGATCCGTTTCGGCAGCCGCGTGACGGGCTTCGACCTGCGCGACGGGCGGATCACGGGCGTGCGCTGCGGCGACGAACGCATCGAGGGTGCGGCCGTCGTACTGGCCACGGGCCACTCGGCGCGCGATATATACGAGACATTGCATGCGTGCGGCGTGCGCGTCGAGGCCAAGCCCTTCGCCATGGGGGTGCGCATCGAGCATCCGCAGGCGCTCGTCGATTCGATCCAGTACCATTGCCGCGAACGCGGTGAATACCTCCCCGCAGCCTCCTATTCGCTCGTGAGCCAGGAGGGCGGACGGGGCGTCTACTCGTTCTGCATGTGTCCGGGCGGGTTTATCGTGCCGGCGATGACCGATGCTGCGCAGTCGGTGGTCAACGGCATGTCCCCTTCGCTGCGCAACTCGCCCTATGCCAATTCGGGGCTGGTGACCGAGGTGCGGCTCGACGATTTCGCCCACCTGCGCGACGAGTGGGGCGAGCTGGCGGGACTGCGCTTCCAGCAGATGTTCGAGGAGACCGCCCGACTGCACGGCGGTGCGGCGCAGGTCGCGCCGGCGCAGCGTGTGGCCGATTTCGTGGCGGGACGGCCGAGCCGGACGCTGCCCGCGACCTCCTATATCCCGGGGATCACCCCGTCGCGGCTCGACGGGTGGATGCCGCGCTTCATCGCCGAAAGCCTGCGGGCGGGCCTGCGGACCTTCGGGAGGCGGATGCGGGGCTTCGTGACCGGCGAGGCGGTGGTCGTCGGGGTGGAGTCGCGCACGTCGACGCCCGTGCGCGTGCCGCGCGATCCGGCTACGGGGATGCACCCCGAAGTGCGGGGACTGTTCCCCACGGGCGAAGGGGCAGGTTATGCGGGCGGAATCGTTTCGGCGGCGCTGGACGGCGAACGGATGGCCGACGCCGCGGCCGATTATGTGGAACATGCAACGATGCGATGACGGAATGGATGCACCTCGTTTCACGCTGATATGCTGCTCGGTCGATCCGGCCGCTGCCGAAGCGCTGCGGCGCAACGTCGCCGCGACGATCGGCGAACCGTTCGAATTCGACGTGTGGGACAACCGCGGCCGGAATGTCGGGTTGTGCGACGTCTACGACCGCTGCGCTGAACGCAGCGGTGGCGAGTATCTCTGCTTCGTGCACGAGGACGTCCGCTTCCTGACCGAAGGGTGGGGTGCGCGGCTCGCCGCGAAGCTGTGCGAACCCGACTGCGGGGTGATCGGCTTTGCGGGAAGCGTGCTCAAACTGCGGCGGACGACGGCGTGGCTGCACGGTGTGGGCGACATGCGCGCCAACTATGTACAGCACCACGGCGGCGGCCGTCACCTCCACGCGAAGAATCCCGGCGGGACCGATTTCTCGCCCGTCGTCACGCTCGACGGCATGTGCCTCGTCGTGCGGCGCGACGTATGGGCCGCCACGCCGTTCGACGGGCGGACGTTCCCCGGCTTCCACTGTTACGACCTCGATTTCACGACGGCCGTTTTCGCGGCGGGGCGTCGCAACTACGTCTGCAATACGGTACTCGTCGAGCACTTCTCGGCCGGAGCCTACTCCTACGGCTGGCTCGAAGCGCTCGAAACCTACCACCGCAAATGGGCCGGCCGGCTGCCGCTCGGCGTCGAACCGCTCGACGGGACCCGGCTGGCCGATCTCGACCGCCGCGCCGAGGCCTATTTCCTGAAACTGCTCTGCCAGAAACGGCTCTTCGGCGCCTGCCCCTTCCGGCGGATCGTGCGCTACATCCGTACCTATCCCGGCCGTGCCGCCTCATGGGCGCTGCCGTTCAAGTATCTGAAATATCATCTCAAATCGCTCGTTCGTCATGGCTGATTCCCCCCGTTCGCTCGTGCGCGTCGTCGTTCCCGTCTATCGGGAGCTGACGCCCGACGAGGAGTCTTCGTTGCGGAACAACGTCCGCGTGCTGGCCGCATGGCCTTTCACGGTGCTTCATCCCCGGGGGGTGACGCCGCCCGCCTGCTGCCGGGAACTGGGGGTGGAGACACGCGCCGTCGGCGACGAGTGGCTCGGCCGGCGCAACGGCATTGCGGGTTACAACCGCATGATGCTCAGCGAGGAGTTCTATGCGTCGTTTCCTGATACCGAATATATCCTGATCTGCCATACCGACGCATGGATTTTCCGCGACGAGCTGGGCGACTGGTGCCGGCGGGGCTACGACTACGTGGCGGCGCCGTGGCTTCGGCGGCCGCTTTACGATCTGCCGCTGGTCAAACAGTATATGCAGTGGAGGGAGCGGATGAAACGTCGCCGGGGAGAGGCTTCGCGGCAGGTGCTTTACGGCCGCGTCGGCAACGGCGGGTTGTCGCTGCGCCGTGTGGAGGCGTTCCGGCGGGCTTGTGCGACCTACCGCACGGAGGCCGAGAGCTACCTCGCCGATCCTTGCCATCTCCATAACGAAGATGTGTTCTGGGCGGTCGTGCCTCGTGAATTCCGTTATCCGGCGCCCGACGAGGCGCTGCGTTTCTCGATCGACACCCATCCGGCCTACGCCCTGCGGCGGCTGGGCGGCGACCTGCCGTTCGGTTGTCACAGCTGGACGAAACGCCGCATGCGGCGGGCGTGGCGGGGGATCATCCCCGCCGCGAAGTGATCCGCGCGCGGGGCTATTCCTGCACCTCTCTGACCAGTGTCGTCGTTTCGGGATCGGGATAGAGATATTGCGAAATGCCCTGTTTGCAGCGCAGCAGACGCCGACTGCGCGTGAGGTTGGCCAATACCTGATTGGCGACAGCCTGGTCGCGGGCTCGGACGTTGTGGTAGATATGGTAGACGATGCCCGAAAGTTTGAGCGAGAAGTGCTGCACGCCGATGTGCCACAGCCGGCTGCCGAATTCGTAATCCTCGCTGCCCCAGCCCTGGATCAGTTCGTTGTAGCCGTTGACGCAAATGGCGTCGTCGCGCCAGAAGGCCATGTTGCAGCCGCGCGTCACTTCGGGCTTGTAGCGGCCGAAGACCGGCGATGCCCAGGGGATGCGGATGGCGTTCAGCCTGTTGGAGACATCCTTTTTCCATGCGTTGATGTCGATCGAGCGGTTCGCCAGCAGTCCTGCCGAATATCTGGGACCCAGCAGCACGCGGCTGCCGCTGACGAAGCGTCCCGGACGTGCGACGGAGACATGGTCGCGCACGAAATCCGGATGGAGGATGACATCGCCGTCGACCTGGATGATGTAGGCGCCTGTGGCGCGCGCGATCGCCTTGTTGCGGATGCTGCCGACGCGGAATCCGGTGTCCTCCTGCCATACGTGGACGATCGGGATGGACGTCTGCACGCGGTAACGTGCGATCAGCTGTGCGGTGCGCTCGTCCGAACCGTCGTCGGCGACCAGTATCTCGGCGGGCGCGACCGTCTGCCGTAAACTGCTTTTCAGGCAAAGTTCCAATGCCTCCGGCCAATTGTAGGTCGAGATGACCAGGGATGTCTTGAATTGTTCCATCTTCACATTAAAAAAACATGCTGTCGGGCAGCGCCCCGTAAATTCGGTACCACGCTCTGCGTAACGGGTCGCATCGGTAGGTTTCGCACCAGCGGCTCCACAGCCGTTCGTAGGCTTCGTTCCGTCCGAACCGCCGGCGGGCTCTGTGCAGCCGGCAAAGCTGCTTGCCTTCGAGCGCCCAGCGTACCGGTGCCGCCGTCCGCATCCGCGAAAAGATGGCAGGCAGGATCTGCAACACCTCCTCGTAGAGTCCGCCCGTCCGTTCGCCCTGCGTCGTCGTGGCCGCGTCGTGGCGGCGGAAGGCGTTGAGCGGTTCGAAGACGGTGGACACGCGGCCCTGCAATGCGACGAGCATCCAGAAATACCAGTCGCCGGCGTAGCGGAATCCTTCGTATTCCCCTGCCGCAGGCAGTGCCGAACGGCGGAAGACGGCCATGCTGGCGTTGTAGAGTTCGTTGCGGCGCAGCAGGTGCCTCAGCACGAAGCGTCGTCCGTCCATGCGGCGTACGGGATGTCCCGCATGGCGGACTTTCCCGAACGGCCGTCCCTCCGAGTCGACCGTGCGGCTCAGCGTGTGGGCCAATACGCACGCGGGATCGGCATCGAGCTCCGCCACGCAGCGTTCGAGGAACGCCGGATCGGCGTAGTCGTCGCTCTCGGCGATCCAGATGTACTCTCCTTGCGTGAGCGCGAACCCCTTGCGCCATTGGGCGAAGGCCGAACCGCCGTTGCGGTCGTTGTAGACGATTTGCTTGATGCGCGGGTGGTTCCGGTAACGTTCGATCACCTCGCGGCTCCCGTCCGTCGAGCAGTCGTCGAGCAGCACTACCTCGAAATCGGGGTAGGACTGCGCGAGCACCGAGTCGATGCGCTGCCTGAGATAGGGCGCGTGACAATAGTTGGGAATAATGACCGAAACCATAGACTTTTAATAGGGCGTGCAAAGTTACGACTATTTCATCGGAAAACAATAAAATTTGGCGTAGCTTTCAATTGATTGTAAATTAGGAGTTTATATATTGATATTAAAAAATATTCAAAAAATTGTAAATTTTTTTACTAAAATATTTGCACGATTCCGAAAAACGCCTTACCTTTGTACTCGAAGTTTTAAGGTTCATTTAGGTTAGTAGTTTTAGGTTGGTGAGGAAACAGCGAGCCGCGGCGTTCTGCCCGGTATCGGGTTTCCTTCTTTTTTTGTCCTTGCCGAACAACGTCCGTGCCGTGCCTCCGATCTCGAAGAGAACCCTGCGATGCTCTTCCGCACAAGGTTTCCTGCCGTAGCCGCCGCACGATTCCCCGGGAGCGAAAAACCACATAACCACATAGTTACTAAAAAATCTGAATAAAATATTAAAAATATTTACTAAAATACTTGCACAATCTCGAAAAACGCCTTATCTTTGTACCCGAAGTTTTAAGGTTCATTTAGGTTAGTAGTTTTAGGTTGGTAGAGGAACTCGAGAGGTTGTAACGGACTCGTTCGTTACTAAGATTTCAGGACGGTGCTCGTCCGAAATCGAATACCTTCTCGGATTACCTCGATTTTTTTTGTACGGCCAACCCTGCATTCTCGTGCGTCCGACCTGTAAATCGCCTCTTTTCAATCGGGTACTCCCGCTTTCGGTCATATAATAAATGACTTCGACTGCGAAATCCTGCATGTCGCCGGTGAAAAATTTGCAATCCGCCGCATTTTCCGTATCTTTGGCTATGCCTTAGATACATCGTCTCGGCATAATCAAACATAAATGTTTGTTTCTGCGCTCGACTTTTCGTATCTTTGACTTCGTCTCGGCGAATTTCGAGCGAATTCATTCGTCGTTCGGTGTGTCGTATTTTGATTCTCGTGAAGTTCCGTGTCATGAAAATATCCTGCCTCGCGCTTTTCCTGGCTTGTTTTTCGTTCGCGCCGCTCGGCGCTTCGCCTCGCTTCGAAGTCGTGCGCGATTCCGCCGGTTTCGTCCCTCGGTGGTCGTGCGGCCAGTTCGTCGTGACGCCGCCTGCGGAGGGGCTGTGGTCGATCGCTACGGCATGGCGCGACGGGGCTCCGGCCGAGTGGCGGCATGTACGTGCCGTGACATGCGAACGGACGGGCGAGTGGACGATCCTTTCGGGCGAACTGGCCTGCCGCGGCGGCCGGTGGCTGCTGCGCGACGCTTACCGCGTCGAGGACGATCTGCTGCATTGCATCCGTCGTTACGAGTGGACGGAAGGTCCGGCGCTCGATTCGGTGACGCTCGGTATCCGGTGGCAGCTGCCCCCATGTCCGGTGCGGCCTTTTCTGCCGGGGATCCTCTACTACGGCAATCCGTCGGGCGCGCGCAATACGCCCGACAATGTCGTGCGTTATGAAGGTCGGGCCGGCGAGTTCGCCCTTTTCGAAGAACACCGCTATCCGATGCCGTTCGCTGCGTTCGAGATCGAATGCGGCGAACGTTGCGCGGCAGCATCGCTCTTTACGTTGCCCAGCCCGCTCGCCGATCCGCGTTATGCGGATCACTGGTGGTCGCTTGGCGTGCGGCAGGCGGACGGGCATCCCGAATTGCTGCTGCTGTCGGGACCGATCGGCTACAATGGTCGTGCGGGGGCCTGCAAAGCGCTCCAAAAGGGGAGTTTGCAACTGCCCGGTCAATACCTGGCCGTTCGACCGGGGACGGTGATCGAGAAGGAGTTCCGGCTGGCGATCGATCCCGCGCCACTGCGCGGTGCAGCTTTCCGGCGGCCTGTCCATCGGGCGTTGGAGCTGTATGCGCCTTTTTCGTGCGAGGGGCTGCCGGGCTTCGAGGAGATCGTGGCGGCGAAATGCCTCATGACGCGTTCGCGCTGGATCGACGAGGGTCCGGTCGCTGGATTCAACATGTATCCCGCGCCGCGGCGGGCGATCGTGATGGGGTGGTGCGGACAAGCCGCCGCGCCGGGTTATTTCCTCCAACATCTCGGTGCGCTCGGGGTCGATACGGTCGGTATGCACGCGATGGTGCAGCGGTCGCTCGATTTCCTGACGCGGGCGCCTTTCGACGGGGAGGGGTTTCGCGTGCGGTACGATGTCGCTTCGCAATGCTGGTCGTCGCCCGATCCGGTTTCGATGGGGCAGGCGATGTACAATTTCGCGCTGGCGATCCGCTCGGCCCGCCGGACGGGCGGCTACGATACGGCCCGATGGGAGGCCTTCCTGCGCCGTGCCTGCGACTTCGCCGCACGGCGGGTCGCCGATCCGGCCTGGCATCCGCGGTCGACGGCCGAAGCCTTTTTCATCGCGCCGCTGCTCGCCGCCGCCGAGCTTTTCGGCTGCGAGCGTTATGCCGCTGCTGCGGCGCGTGCCGCCGACCATTATGCCGCACGGCATCTGTCGATGGACGAGCCCTATTGGGGCGGCACGCTCGACGCGTCGGGCGAGGACAAGGAGGGGGCGTGGGCCGCTTTTCAGGGGTTTCTGGTGCTCTACGAGCATACGCGCGATGCCGAGTGGCTGCGGCGTGCGCAACATGCCGCCGATGTCTGTCTGAGCTATACCGTGGTGTGGGACATCCCGTTGCCGGCGGGTCGTCTGGCCGACCGTGGACTACGCACGCGCGGCTGGACATCGGTCTCTCCCCAGAATCAGCATCTCGACGTCTACGGCGTGCTTTATGCCCCCGAACTCTACCGGCTGGGAACGTATACGAACGACGAGAACTTGCAGTCGTTGGCGCGCGTGATGTACCGCAGTTGCGGCCAGTTGATCGATCCGTGGGGTCGTCAGGGCGAACAGATCCAGCAGACGAATTTCGCACAGCGCGGCGATCTGAGCGACGTGACGCAGTTCCGTGGCGGATATGCCGAGGGATGGACGGTCTTCTGGATCACGGCCCATTTCCTCCATGCGGCGGCCAAGTTCGACGAAATGGGCGTGCGCCCCTGACGGCGTGCGGCCTCTGTTTGCAACCGGAACGTACTAAACTTCGAATAGATGAAAGATTCGTTTTCTCGCAGAGAGCACATCGGCTGGGTAGACCTGCTGCGTGTGCTGGCCTGTTTTCTGGTCGTTTTCGCCCACTGCTGCGACCCCTTCGTGGGGCAGCTCGACGCCGATCGCGGCGCGTTTCTGACCGGCGCTTTCGCCGGCAGTCTGGTCCGGTGCAGCGTGCCGCTCTTCGTGATGATGACCGGCGTGCTGCTGCTGCCCGTAGGCGAGGGGATGGGGGCCTTCTACCGCCGGCGCATCGGTCGCATCGTGCCGCCGCTCCTGTTCTGGTCGCTGGCGCTGCCGCTGCTCTTCTTCGCCTATCTCCACACCTTCGGCGCCGCTACGCAGAGCCCGACGGTCGATCCGGCGTCGTATACCGTGCGCCAGCTCGTCGTGCGCCTCTATACGTTCGTCTTCAACTTCAACTACGACACCACGCCGCTGTGGTATCTCTATATGCTCGTGGGGCTTTACCTCGTGATGCCGGTGCTGGGCGCATGGCTGCGGCAGGCTTCGCAGCGCGATCTGCAACTCTTCCTGGCCGTGTGGGGAGCTGCGCTGCTGCTGCCCTACGTCGAGGTGGCGGCACCGCTGCTGGGCTATGCGGGCAACGGCGGCAACATGGGGCTGTGGGGCGTCTGCGACTGGAACGCCTACGGGACGTTCTACTATTTTTCGGGCTTCGTCGGCTATCTGGTGCTGGCCTACTATCTGGTGCGCTATCCCTTGCGGTGGAGCTGGCGGCGGACGCTCGGCGTGATGGCGCCGCTCTTCGCGGTCGGCTACCTCATAACGGCGCTGGGCTTCGTCGCCACGCAGAACCGGTTTCCGGGTAATTTCGCCTATTTGGAGATCGTGTGGTACTTCTGCGGCATCAACGTCTTCATGATGACGCTGCCCGTCTTCGTCGTCGTGCAGAAGCTCGCCGTCGCCGCCCGTCCGTGGCTTTCGCGTCTGGCGTCGCTCACCTTCGGCATCTATCTGTGCCACTTCGCCGTGATCCCCGTGTGCTACGACCTGCTCGACTGCGCCGCGCTGCCCGACTGGGTGCGGCTTGCGGGGATGAGCGTCGCGGCCTTCGCCGCGAGCGCGCTCGTCGTCTGGGCGATGAGCCGCTGGAGCGTCACGCGGCGCGTGGTGATGTGACCGGCGCCTTCCTGCAATCGCAACGGGCCGGCCCTCGAAGGGGCCGGCCCGTTTTGCCGATCGGCAGACGGTTTAGTCCACCTTGATGTCGGTATTGACGTTCTTGTGTCCGGCGAGTGCGTAGTAGAGGATGTAGAGCACACCGGCGAAGACCACCCAGAAGGACATCATGTAACCCGCGTGGTCGGCCACCAGACCCTGGATCAGGGGCAGGATGCCGCCGCCGCAGACCATCACCATGAAGATGCCCGAAGCGGCCGAGGTGTATTTGCCGAGTCCCTCGACGGCCAGATTGAAGATGCCGCCCCACATCACCGAGGTGCACAGGCCGCAGAGGACGAGCAGCATGATGCTGACCGGAACCTGCGCCATGCCGAACGAAATGTCGCTCTGGAAGACGGGCATGCTCACCACCGCGCTTACGGGGCAGAGCATGGCGCAGACGACCAGCAGGCAGGCTGCCGACGCAACGGTCGAAAGCATCGCCTTGGGCGAGACCTTGGCGCCGAGCAGACCGCCCGCGAAGCGGCCGATGAGCATCAGGAACCAGTAGGTGCCGACGACCGAACCGGCCACGGTGGTGTCGATCCCGAGGTCGGTGGTCATGAAGAGGTTGGCGAAGTTGGGAATACCCACCTCGACGCCGACATAGACGAAGATCGCTACCGTGCCCAGGACGAAGTGGCGGAACGACAGCGCGCTGTGCTCGTTCTTCTCGGCGGACTTTTCGTTCGTCAGGGCGAACGGTTCGGGAATCTCCATCACGAGCATCACGACGAAGGCCAGCGCGAAGATGCCCATGGCGATGAACAGGGCGGGTGCGGCGTTGCTGATCGTGGCCTGTGCGGCGTTCCCCATGAGATAACCTACCAGCACCGGAACGATCGTGGCGGCCAGCGAGTTGAGCGAACCGCCGAACTGCACGAGCTGGTTGCCGCGGTTGCCGCCGCCGCCCAGCGTATTGAGCATGGGGTTGACCACCGTATTGAGCATACACATCGAGAAACCCGAAACGAAGGCGCCGATCAGATAGACGCTGAAACTGGACATCAGACCCGAAAGATAGGAGATGCCGACGCCGATGAAGCCTACGGCCACGGCAGCGAGCGCCGTCTTCTTGTAGCCGATGCGCTGGAGCATCAGGCCCGCCGGCAGACCCATGAAGGCGTAGGCGATGAAATTGGCCGCGTTGCCGAGCTGCGACATGAAGTTCGACGCGCCGAACTGGTTCTTGACGATGATTCCCATCGGGTTTTGGAGCCCCGTCACGAAGGAGATCATCGCAAAGAGCGCGAACATCATCGCAATGGGCAGAACGTAGTTTTTTTTCTGTGTTTCCATAAAGTATTTCAGATTGGTTTTCTCCGTTATCGGTTGCGTTCGGCCACGTAGGCGCACAGGTTGACCAGGGCCGAGCGGATCGGACCGTCGGGCCATTCGGCCAGCAGCGCGGTCGCCCGTTGCAGGTAGCTCTGCATCACTTTCGACGCCTCCTGCAAGCCTCCCTGCTCCTCGACGGCCTGTTGCAGGGCGTCGACCGCCGCTTCGTCCTCGCGGCAGCGTGCCAGCAGGGCGAGCAGCTCGTCGCGCCGCGCCGCGTCGGCACGGTCGAGCAGCAGCAGCAGCGGCAGCGTGATCTTGTGTTCGCGCAGGTCGTTGTTCGACGGCTTGCCCGTCTCGGCGCCGCGCGTGAAGTCGAGGATGTCGTCCTGGATCTGGAACGCCATGCCCAGCGCGTCGCCGAAGCGGCGCATCCGGGCGACCTGTTCGCGGTTCGCGCCGGCCGAGAGCGCCCCCACGCCGGCGCTGATGCCCAGCAGGCTGGCCGTTTTCTTGTAGATGATCTCCAGGTAGGCGTCGCGCGTGATCTCCATGCGCTCGGCGCGGTCGCTTTGTAGCAGCTCGCCTTCGCAGAGCGTGGCGATCGAGGCGATGACGTAGGAGACCAGGTCGTACTGCCCGCTGCGCATCCCGAGCTCCATGTTGCGCGCCAGCAGATAGTCGCCCAACACCACGGCGTTGCGCGACTGCCATTTGGCGTTGGCCGATGCGCGGCCGCGGCGGGTGTCCGCTTCGTCGATCACGTCGTCGTGAATGAGCGAGGCGGTGTGGATGATCTCGACGAGCATCGCCGCCAGATAGGTGCGCTGCCCGATGCCGCGCCCGCCGGCGGGCGCGTTCAACGCCGCCGAAAGCAGTACCAGCAGCGGCCGTACGCCTTTGCCGCGCGAGGAGAGGATGTAGTCGACCATGCCCGAAAGCAATTCGTTCTCCACCTTGAAATTCCGGCGGACGAACGCATCGAACTCTTCCAGTTCCTGCGCGACGGGGCCGCGTATCGCATCGAGTGTAACCATAGCTCGGGTGACGTTTTGTAGGACAAAGATAGGAATAAGCGCGAGCAAATGCAAATTTATTTGCATGGCCTTCGGCTTATTCGTATCTTTGGCTTCGCCTTAGGTACTCCGTCTCGGCATAATCAAGTTGCCGCTTGCTTCTGCGCTCGACTTTTCGTACCTTTGAACCGACGAACAATCGCTGCTATGACCACTCTATTCAGAAAATTCTTGCCGGCGGCCGTGGCCGTACTCCTTTTCTTCACGTTGGCGGCCCTCTATTTCGCGCCCCAGTTCGGCGGCGACGTGCTGCCGCAACACGATGTGCGTCAGTACGAAGGGGCCAGCCGCGAGATCCATCGGACGCGCGAGGCTTACGGCGAAGATCCGCAGTGGATCGGTTCGATGTTCGGCGGTATGCCCGCCTATCTGGTCGACGTGCGCTATCCCGCACAACTGGTCAAGGATGCGGCCGTACCGCTGACGCGGGCCGTGCCGATCCCCGCCGGACTCATCTTTTTTGCCATGTGCGCCTTCTGGGTGATGCTCCGCATGATGAAGATCGATCCGTGGGTGGGAATCGTGCCGTCGCTGGCCTACGGCCTTTCGACCTATTTCCTGCTCATCATCGGGGCGGGGCACCTGACCAAGATGTGGGCGCTGGTCTATGCGCCGCCGATGATGGGCGGCATCTGGATGACGCTGCGCGGAGGGCGTCCGGGGTGGGGCGGAGCGTTCACGGCGCTCTTCGCTTCGCTCGAAATCGGCGCCAACCATCCGCAGATCACCTACTATTTCCTGCTGGCGGCCGCCTTGTTCTGGCTCAGCGAAGGCATCGTCGCCTTGCGGGAGAAACTCTTGAAACCCTTCGCCAAACGTACGGCGGTGCTGGCGGCCGCAGGGCTGCTGGCGCTCGGTTCGAACTTCGCACCGCTGTGGTACACCGCCCAGCACGCGAAGGATACCACGCGCAGCGGTTCGGAACTGGCGGCCGGGGATGCCGGGAGCGGCGGGCTGGATCTGGCCTATGCGACGGCGTGGAGCTACGGCCGTGCCGAGAGCTGGAACCTGCTGATCCCCGATTTCATGGGCAGCGACTCGGCCCGCGCCTTCTCGGAGGACGGCCCCGTCGCCGCGGCGCTGACGCCCTACGGCATGGCGCAGGCGGCGCAGCAGCTTCCCGCCTACTGGGGCGAACAGCCCTACACCGGCGGGCCCACCTATCTGGGCGCCGCGGCGCTCTTCCTGGCGTTGCTGGGGGTGCTGCTCGTCGGCGGCCGCGACCGCTGGTGGATCGTGGCGGCGAGCCTCGTCATGCTGCTGCTGGCGTGGGGGCATCACTTCATGGGATTGACCGAACTGGCCTATAAATACCTTCCCGGCTACAACAAGTTCCGCACGGTCTCGATGGCCCTCGTGGTCGTGCAGTGGACGGTGCCGCTGCTGGCGGCGCTGGCGCTCCAGCGGCTCTGGTGCGCGGAGCTTCCGGCTGTGCGGCTGCGCCGTGCGCTGGCGTGGGCCGCGGGCGTCACGGGAGGGCTGTGCCTGCTCTTCGCCGTAGCGGGCGGCCAGCTCTTCGATTTCGGCCGCGAGGCCGCCGTGGAGCAGATGACCGCGCAGTTCAACCGTATTTTGCAGGCCAACGGCGCCGACGATCTGCTGCGACAGGGACTCGACGCGACGATCGGCGAGGAGGTCGGTGCGGCGATGGCCGACGAGCGGGCCGCGATGATGACGGCCGACGCCTGGCGGTCGCTGCTCTTCGTGCTCCTCACGGCGGCCGCCGTGGGGCTGATGATCGTGCGTCCGGCGTGGCGCGGCGCGGCCGTCGCGCTTGCGGGCGTGCTGGTCGCGGCCGATCTGTGGGGTGTCGACGTGCGCTACCTGTCGTCGGACGACTTCGTGTCGCCGCGCCGGCAGCAGTGGACGCCGAGCGGGGCCGACAAGCTGATTCTCGGCGACACGACGCCCGGCTTCCGTGTGCTGAACCTCACGGTCAGCCCCTTCAACGACGCCACGACGAGCTACTACCACCGTTCGGTGGGCGGCTACCACGGCGCGAAGATGTCGCGTTATCAGGACGTGATCGACCGCTACCTCTCGTCGAACGACGAAGCGGTGCTCGACATGCTCAATACCCGTTACCTCATCCTGCCGGGCGCCGACGGGCGGCCCGAAGCGCATCTGCGCGCGACGGCGCAGGGTGCGGCGTGGCTGGTGCGCGACGTCGTGACGGCCTCGACGCCGCAGCAGGAGCTGGCGGCGCTGGCGACGGCCGACCTGCGCCGTCAGGCGGTGGTCAACCCCGCCGACTATGCCCGCATGACGGGTGCCCGCGAAGGGGCGCTTCCGGCGGTCGATACGCTCGGCGGTACGATCCGGCTCACGGAATACCGCCCCAACTATCTGAAATACGAATACACCTCCGCGGCGCCCGCCACGGCGGTCTTCTCCGAGATCTTCTACGACAAGGGCTGGACGGCCTGGGTGGACGGCGTCGAGACACCCTATTTCCGTGCCGATTACCTGCTGCGCGCCCTGGAACTTCCGGCCGGCGATCATACGGTCGAGTGGCGGTTCCGTGCGCCGCACTGGGGAGCGGTCGAGGGGGTGACGGGGCTTTGCTCGGCGGCGATCCTGCTCCTGATCGCCGGACTGGCCGCTGCGGAGTGGTATAAACGAAAAAAGCGATGAAAGACAACAAGCGACTCAAACGGCGCGTGCGCAACTCCTACATCGTCTCGACGGTGAGCATGGCGCTGGTGCTGTTCCTGCTCGGTTCGGTGGGGTATCTGATGACGGCCGCGCTGCGTGTGGCGCGGACGCTTCAAGAGAGCGTGACGGTGACCGTCGAATTGGCGGACGGGGTGGATTCGCTGCGGCGCGGCGAGATCGAACGCCGCCTGCGCGGCGACGAGATGGTGCGCGACATCGAGTTCGTCTCGAAGCAGACGAAGATCGGCGACGCGGAGTTCCGCCACATGTTCGAAAACGAGATCGAGGAGGTGCTCGGCGAAAACCCGCTCAACGACAGTTTCGAGGTGCACCTCTCGGCCGAGTCGGCCGACTCGGTGCGGCTCGACGCCTTCATGGCCAAGGCCGGCGGGATGCGGGGCGTGGAGCGTGCGACCTGCCCGCTGCCGATGATCCGGCGGATGCACGCCACGGTGAACAAGATCCAGCTGGTGCTGGCGGTCTTCGCTGCGGCGTTGCTGGCCATTTCGCTGATTCTGCTGAGCAATACGATCCGGCTTTCGATCTACTCGAAGCGTTACCTCATCAATACGATGAAGCTGGTCGGCGCGACCAAATGGTTCATCATGCGGCCCTTTCTGGCCAGCAGCGTCTGGCAGGGGCTGGCGGCAGGGGCCGGCGCTTCGGCACTGTTCGGCGTAGCGCTCTACGGGTTGAGCGCGGCCCTGCCCGAACTGACGACGCTCGCGGCGATGACCAAGGCGATGATCATCGTGGGGAGCATGATGGCCGGCGGCGTGGCGCTCGCGCTGCTTTTTACGGCCGTATCGGTCAACCGGTTCGTCGACATGAGGTCGGACAAGATACACTTGTATTGAGGGGTCGGACGTTTGAGCAGAAATGGGTTCGGTATCCGGTTTCGTACGGGCGCAGTCACGGCCCGCGGCCGTGTTTCCGGATTTTACCCTCTCCTGAATTCCCTCCTCGGAGGGGACTTCGGGGGTGCTGTCCCGCAGGCGGTTGGCGAGATGGGTTTACCGACTGTTTCGAGGGGCAGGTACGGTCTTCCGCCGGTTAGGAAAATAGAAAGAGAAACAAAGAGACGATACGCAATGAAAAAATTCAATGAAATCGGCGATCCCAACGACGCCAAGATGCCGCTCTCGGCGAAAAATTACGTGCTGCTGCTCGTCGGGGCGGCGGTCATTCTGCTGGGGATGATCCTCATGTCGGGCGGCGGCAGCGACTCGCCCGACGAGTTCAACTACGCCATGTTTTCGTGGCGGCGCATCACGCTGGCGCCGATTCTGGTCATCGGCGGTTTCGCATTCGAAATTTACGCCATCCTCAAACGCTGGTAGAAGATGGATACGATAGAGGCCATTATCCTGGGCATCGTGCAGGGGCTTACCGAGTTCCTGCCCGTGTCGAGCAGCGGGCACCTGCAAATCGCCAAGGCGCTCATGGGGGTAGAGATCGAACAGAACCTGCTCTTCGACGTGATATTGCACGCCGCTACGGTACTCAGCACGATCGTCGTGCTGTGGAGCGAGGTGGCGCGCCTGTTGCGGGGGCTCTTCTCGCGGCGGTTCAACGAGGAGCAGGCCTACGTGCTGAAACTCCTGCTGTCGATGATTCCGATCGGGATCGTCGGCTTCACGCTCAAAGACCGGCTCGACGCCCTTTTGGAGTCGCCGGCGATCCTGCTCGTGGTGGGGTGTATGCTGCTGGTGACGGCGGCGCTGCTCGCTTTCGCCTACTACGCCAAGCCCCGGCAGAAGGCGCAGCTCTCCTACCGCGACGCCTTCCTGATCGGTGTGGCGCAGGCCGTGGCGGCGCTGCCCGGCCTGTCGCGTTCGGGATCGACGATCGCTACGGGGCTGCTGCTGGGCAACCGCAAGCAGACGGTGGCGCAGTTCTCCTTCCTGATGGTGCTGGCTCCGATCCTGGGCGAAACCTTCCTGGAATTGATGAAGGGCAACCTCGGCGCGCAGGCGATCGGCTCGGCGCCGCTGGCGGCCGGTTTCGTCGCGGCCTTCGTCGTGGGGTGTCTGGCCTGCAAGTTCATGATCGAGATCGTCAAACGCGGCAAACTCGTCTGGTTCGCGCTTTACTGCGCGGCGGCGGGTACGGTGTCGATCCTCTCCTATGTGCTGTAAGACGATGGAAAGTACCGATTTGCAGCGGGTGAACTTCGAGGAGGGCTATGTCGCCGTGATCGACAAGCCCTACCGTTGGAGTTCGACCGACGTGGTGCGCAAGGTGAAGTTCGAGTTGCGCAAGGCGGGTTACCGCAGGATCAAGGTCGGCCATGCCGGTACGCTCGACCCGCTGGCCACGGGAGTTCTGCTGGTCTGCATCGGACGGGCGACCAAGCGGGTCGACGCCTTGCAGGCCGAGCGGAAGGAGTACATAGCCGGCGTGCGGCTGGGTGCCACGACCCCCAGCTTCGACCGCGAACACACGGTCGACCGGACCTTCCCGACGGACCACATCACGCGACCGGAGGTTGAACGGGCGCTCGCCTCGCTCGTGGGCGAGCGGTTGCAGACGCCGCCGCTCTATTCGGCCAAGAAGATCGAGGGGACGCGCGCCTACGAGTTCGCCCGTGCCGGCGAGCAGGTCGAGATGCGGCAGTCGCTCGTCACGATCTACGACATCGAGCTGCTGGAATGCCGTCTGCCGGAGCTGACGATCCGCGTGCGCTGTTCGAAGGGAACCTATATCCGCTCGCTTGCGCGCGAGATCGGCGAAGCGCTGTCGAGCGGCGCCTATCTCACCTCGCTGCGTCGCACGCGCAGCGGTACGCACGACGTCGAAGCGGCATGGCAATTGGATGATTTTCTGAAAAAGTTGAGGGGAGAGTGAAACAAAATAGTTTTTCCGACGTATATACCTTGATTGTTTTGTGTTTTCTGCGATAGAGAAACAGATCCGGCCGGTGCGGGCGCAAGACCGCTTTCGAACTGTGCCGGGCGTGGAAAACGAAGGGTCAAATTCAACTTTCCGACAATGAAATTATCACAGTACGGGTACGAGTTCAAGCCGGAGATGCTGGCCAAGTACCCTGCCGAGAACCGCGACGAGGCGCGTCTGATGGTGGTGAACCGTGCCAAAGGCACGATCGAGCATCGTATTTTCAAGGATATCATCGACTATTTCGACGAGGGCGACCTGTTCGTCTTCAACGACACGAAGGTCTTTCCGGCCCGTTTGTACGGCAACAAGGAGAAGACCGGCGCCGAGATCGAAATCTTCCTGCTGCGCGAGTTGAACCGCGAACTGCGTCTGTGGGACGTGCTGGTCGATCCGGCGCGCAAGATCCGCATCGGCAACAAGCTCTACTTCGGCGACGACGACCTGATGGTGGCCGAGGTGATCGACAACACGACCTCGCGCGGGCGGACGCTTCGTTTCCTGTTCGACGGCGACTACGACGAGTTCAAGGCGGCGCTGTACAAACTCGGCGAGACGCCGCTGCCCAAGTGGATACGCCCGAAAGTCGAACCGATCGACGAGGAGCGCTATCAGACGATTTACGCGAAGAACGAGGGAGCCGTCGCCGCGCCGACGGCCGGACTGCATTTCACGCCGGAGGTGATCGGACGACTCCGGGCCGAAGGCCATCCGACAGCCGAAGTGACCCTGCATGTCGGCGCGGGCACGTTCCTGCCCGTAAAGGCCGGCAACGCGGCCGAGCACCCGATGCACACCGAGCACTTCGAAATCACGTTCGACGCGTTGCAAGGCATCCTCGAGCATATCGACCGCATCACGGCCGTCGGCACGACGAGCATGCGCACGCTCGAATCGCTCGCGGCACTCGGTTGCCGGGTTCTGCTCGACGGAACGCCCGACGAGCGCAGGAGTGTCGGCCAATGGGAAATCTACGACATGCCCGAGCGGATCGAAGGGCGCGAGTCGCTCGAGGCGTTGGCCGGGTACATGGAACACGCCGGCTGCAAAAGCTGAAAGCCTCGACGCAGATCATGATCGTACCGGGCTATCGCTTCCGCGTCGCGAGCAGCCTGATCACGAACTTTCACCAACCGCAGAGCACGCTGCTGTTGCTCGTATCGGCATTCATCGGCGAACGGTGGAAAGAAGTCTACGACTATGCGCTCGCCCATGATTTCCGTTTCCTGAGTTACGGCGACAGCTCGCTGCTTTTCAGACAGAACGGGCAATAGAAGCAAGACAAACGAACCGGAATCCGACGAGGCCATGAAAGAAAACGCATACAAACCGTCCGACTGGCTGCCCACGTCCGTCAAGGAAGTCCGCGCACGCGGATGGGACACGCTGGACGTCATTCTGTTCACGGGCGACGCCTATGTCGATCATCCGTCGTTCGGTCCGGCCGTGGTCGGCCGCCTGCTGGAGGCCGAGGGCCTGCGCGTGGCGATCGTGCCGCAGCCCAACTGGCGCGACGACCTGCGCGATTTCCGCAAGCTGGGACGCCCGAGGCTGTTCTTCGGCGTATCGGCAGGCAACATGGACTCGATGGTCAACCATTACACGGCCAACAAAAGGCTGCGCAGCGACGACGCCTACACCGCAGGAGGACAAGCCGGATTCCGGCCCGACTATGCAGCCACGGTCTACACGCGCATCCTGAAGCGGCTGTTCCCCGACACGCCGGTCGTGCTCGGCGGCATCGAGGCCTCGCTGCGGAGGCTCACGCACTACGATTACTGGAGCGACTCGCTGAAGCCGTCGATCCTTATCGACAGCGGAGCCGACCTGCTGGCCTACGGCATGGGCGACCGGGTGATGCCGGAAATCGCCCGAGCCGCGCGCAACGGTTTCAACATGCATCTGCTCAAGAAGCTGCCTCAAGTTGCTTTCGTGGAGATCGGAAGAGCGTCGTGTAGGGAAAGAGTGT
>OJSL01001500.1_pt1 | contig 18201 bp, 21 predicted proteins | sample 1599451 | NCBI WGS metagenome assembly OJSL01 (sample SAMN04168657, study PRJEB22393) | human gut metagenome | biome: human gut microbiome; feature: stool | host: Homo sapiens | collected 2014-03-20
CGCCGGAAGTGCTCCGGCAAATGGCGGGACGGCATGGGCCGCGAACCGCCTGCGCCGGGAAGGGGGCGTCGACACCATCTGGAATTGGGCGGGGCAGGGAGGGCAACCTTCTTGGCTATGGGGAGGCAATGACGGCGTCAACATGTACGTCTACAACCCTTCCAATTTCAGCGTGAACTATGCCAATTCCGCCAACTACGCTAATTCGGCCAACTATGCGAACAGCGCGGGTTCCGTTTCGGGTCTTGGGGGTGCGCGGGTATCTGGAGTTGTAAGCAGATGTGGGGATGAAATTTGCGTACATGCGCCTGCGGGCGGGCAATATCTCATCTTGTACGGACAACGGGTAGCGGTCACGAATGGACGTAGGGGGGGTGAACTTTACGCGACATTGAGCCCCGGAATTTACGCTGGGGGGAGCCATTTGGGACAGACTGGAAACCGTGAAAACGACGACGCGCACATGGTGGCCTATGCGGGCGAACTCTACCGGGTGTAAAAAAGGAAATGTATGTACCAGATAATGGATAGCATCATGAAGGAAACGGAAGGTTCCGGCAGGTGGGACGTTTCCACAGTTTTTATCCGCCCCGACGGTTCCTATCTTATCCGGAGGCTCGATATCGTGTGCGGAGACGCCCTTTATCACGTGCCGAATGAAGGGAAGTGGAAGGGGATGTTTGATGTACTCACGGACTATGTATCAGAGCATCCGGAAACTCTCCGGGACATCCCCGTCCATACTCCGACGCTTGAGGAAGTGAAGACCGCCAAACTCTCCGAAATCAACGCGGCTGCGGACAGGGCCATAGCCACACTCACGGCGACCTATCCGGACCGGGAGATCAGCACGTTCGACAAGCAGGAATCCGAGGCCCGCGCCTATGCCGCCGACCCTACGGCTTCAACGCCGCTTCTTTCGGCGTTGGCGCAGGCACGGGGCATTTCTCTGCCCGACCTCGTGGAGCGGGTGCTCGCCAAGGCCGACGCCTTTGCCGTGGCTTCCGGCTCCATCATCGGCCAGCGTCAGGCACTGGAAGATCGGCTTGATGCATGTACGACGCTGGAAGAGGTGCAGGGCATCACCGTCAACATCTCCATGCCGGGCGGGGGAAAAGCATGACATACGGAAAGCGAACGTTGATCGCCGTCGATCAGCTTCTCAATACGCTTCTCGGCGGCTGGCCGGACGAAACCCTGTCCTCGCGCTGTTACCGTTGGGCGCGGGACGGGGTGAGGGCATGGCCCCGCAAGCTCGTGGACGGGCTGTTCTTTTGGCAGAGGGAGCATTGCAAGAGCAGTTACGAGAGCGAGAAATGCGGACGGCAGTTACCTCCGGAACTGAGAAATAGAGGTACGGTATGATTAGCTTGAGGAACAATGCCCAGTCAGTTTTGACGCTTCCCGTATCCGCCGAACAAACGTTGCTGAATCTTTCGCTCGGGGATGGGGGCAAGTTTCCCGATTTGTCCCTTGGAGATTCCTTTCGGTGCGCCATCAAAGATTCGGCGGGGAACGTGGAATTCATCCGGGTTGTACAGCGTGCCGGGGATATTCTGACGGTTGAACGGGGGCAGGAAGGAACCAGAGCCCGCGATTGGAAAGTTGGAGCCCGTGTTCAACTCCGCATGACGGCGAAGACATGGGAGGAAATGGCCGGAGAGCATTGGAGGCGCGTCATGGACGCTTCGGGGCTCCCCATCACGCCTACAGTGGTGGGCCCCTCTTCATTTAGCTTGCCGGGGGACTTCGTTTCCCTCTTTGCACAGACGCGTTCCTTCCGGTTGTACACGGGCGACGGAACGTTTCTTTATGGCTATGTAGCCAACGCTTCCCTCTCGGGTAATGCCACGCTCATCGTTGTGGAAGGGATAAGTCTTCCTTCCTCTGTCGTTGCCGTCGATATTGGATTGCCGTTGAATGTGCATCCTAAGGCGGTGAACGCCGCTCCTGTTGCTCACTTGATGGATCCCGCCGCCCACTCCGCCATCATTATTCCCCTCAGGGTAGACATCGACGAGATTAAAGAGATCCTCAGCGGACTCGTCCGTTCGGACGGGACCATTGATGCCGCCATGCTTCCCCCCGCCACAAAGAAGACCCTCGGTGGCGTGATCATCGGGAAGGGGCTGAAGGTCAACGACGCGGGGGTCGCCCAAGTCGACGAAGCCGTTTTTGCGAAGGTGCCCAGCGCCGCCAATGCCGACACAGCGAACAACTCTCTGGCCTTTGCCAATGGGCGGCGCTGGGCTGAGGTTATGCATGAGGGCAACCCCGGTTGGTTGATCGGGTCGGTAAATGACCAGTTGCGGCCCGTAAATGCTGCCAGCTTAAGTGTAAACTACGCCAATTCGGCCAACTACGCGAACAGTGCAGGGATGGCAGGGAATACGAATCTCATCACCGGGGCAATACGGAGAGGACGCACGGAATGGGTAGCTAGTTCAGTACATAGGGTCGTCGGACCGAAAGGTGGCCAGTTCGCCGTCTTTTACCCGATTAGCCTGTGGTATTTCAACACAACAATACAACCCGGAGTCTATGAGGGCGGACACGTCTTTGGTTCGTTTTCCAGAGATAATTTCCCTGATGAGGACTTCGGCGTATTTTTTCAGGTAGGGTAACACCGTGGAATTTACAATTGATGGCGATATCCTTTCGGATGAGGCGAACCGTAAATGGGATCTTTCTGAAATCATTTTGCGCGATGATGGCTCCTATGTGCTTAAGCGGGTGGATCTTATTCTTGGAAGCGGTCTTTACCATGTTCCGAATGAGAACGGATGGACAGAGATGTACGCTGCCGTGCGCAACTACGTGGAGCAACACCCGGGAGCCGTGCACGCCGAATGCACTCCCTCTCTTGATGAATTAAAGGCCGCAAAAAAGGCCCAGATAGACGCGGAAACGTCCGCCGTCATCCTTGCCGGGTTCGACTATGCCGTAGACGACACGACCTATCATTTCAGCTACGCGCTGGACGACCAGCAGAACTTCTCCGATACGGCAAACGTCTGTCTGATGAAACAGGCGGGGATGCCGGGCCTGCCCGACTCCGTAATGTGGAACGCCTACACGGTTCCGGACGATGAGCTGGTGCGCCTGACGTTCGGCGCGCCGGGCTTTCTCGCGCTCTACGCTGGCGGTGCCATGAAGCACAAGAACGAGACGATGCAGCGCGGCGGGGAACGCAAGGCGGCGGTGGAGGCCGCTGCCACGGCGGATGAGATTACGGCGGCCTGACTCGTGACGAAGCGAAAAGCCGTAGGAGAATCCGATGCCGGTTATTGATGTGACAACCTTTACCGGAATGCGTCCCGCCGTTGCCGGTCACCTGCTTGAACAAAACGAGGCACAGTCGGCATTCAATGTGGATACATCCACAGGTGTCCTATCCCCCGTGTATGCTTCCCGGCTGGAAGCGCAGTATCCTTTCATTGCGGGCTCCCTCTTTCGTCATGATGCCCGCGCATCGGGGAAGGGGCTCGTCTGGCGGGTTTATCCCGACAAGAGGCAGTTTGTTGAATCGCCAGTCGCCGGAGACCCGCATTCGCGCCTGTACATGAGTTCTCCCAATGGCCTCCGATTCATCGACGGACACGGGAACGAATACGCTCTCGGCATCAAGGTACCGGAGAAGGCCCCGCGCATTGGAGATGCGGGGCAACGGGGCGGGCCGGTATCTTTCGACGCAGAGACGAAGACCATGACCTTCACGTCGACGGATCGTGCGGCGTGCCCTTATCTTACTCCCGGGGGGAAGGTGGTTTTCTCCGGGATGCCGCCCTCGCCCCTCGCAGCAGGCACGACATATTCCGTACTGGAAGGCGTTCCCGACGGACAGGGTGGGCATCGTTACAGGCTTGGTAATCCGGCCTCCTCCTCCCCTAATACGCCCATAGCTTTCGCTGACGGCACGGCGCAGTGCTCTGTAGCCTATGAAGGCCGGCAACAGAACCGCGTCTATGTCTTCACTGTGGTGAACAGCTATGGGGACGAGTCCGCGCCGAGCCTGCCCGCCAGTGTCACAACCGATATTTCGTGCAATCAGCGTATCCTCGATCTCGTGTATGCGCCCGCTGCAGGTGAGGCCCCTATGGCGAAAAAGCGGATTTACAGGCTGGCCACGGGAGAGAACGGAAATTCGGACTACCTGTTCGTTGCGGAAATCGACGGTGGGCTTACCGAGTTTACGGACAACCGCCTCGACGTGGAGCTTGCGGAATCGCTTCCATCCCTGAACTGGCGACAGCCCGACCCTGGACTGCGCCATGTCGCGTCCCTCCCCGGAGGGGTCCTTGCGGCACATACTGCGGGTGGCGTCTACCTCTCGGAATCCTATAAGCCCTACGCATGGCCGGAAGCCCACAACTACACTTTTCAGGGGCGTATCCAGACCATAGCCGTTTCGCAGCGCACGCTGTTCGCGCTCACGGAGAGCGTCGTGCACGCCCTGACCGTGGACGATCCTGCCTCGGCATTCGCCACGACACTCGACGGGTATGCGCCGTGCCTGTCGGCTGACGGAACCGTCACTTCTCCGCTCGGAGTCCTTTTTCCCTCTTCGGACGGCCTCTATCTGGTGTCACAGGGTATGACCTCTCCTCAAAACGTAACCGACGGGCTCATCAGTGATCGGGAATGGCATGACCTGAACCCGTCATCTTTTTTCGCGGTGTTCTACGACACCACGTATCTCGCCTTTTATCGGCGCCTGAACGGGGAATACGGAACGCTGATGCTTGACTTCGGCAAGAATGGGCAGGCCCGGATGCGGCTCATGGACGAGTGGGGGATGGCGATTGTCGTCGTACCCGGTGGACGGAAAATCTATTATGCCAAGCAAATAGGCAATACTGGCGAAAGCGGTCTGTATGAAATGTTCGGCAATGAAGATGCTCCTTATATAGCCACATGGCGTTCCAAGGAATTTGTTTTTCCGACTCCGGTGAACATGGCGGCGGCTATCGTCGAGAGCGAGGGCGACGAGATAGATGGCGGCGAAGAGGAAATCCTGTTTTGGGGCGGGGCCGTTGGGGATCAGATGTCTGGCGAGATCCCCTTTGGCGATGAGGATTCGGACGTGTATCCCGGCGGCACTCCCATATCTTCAGTGCTCCGTGTCTTCGCCGACGGAAAACTCCGGGCAACGCTGTATGTGAAGCCCAACAGATTTATGCGGTTGCCGCAAGGATACGCGGCACGGCGTTGGGAGTTTGAAATCACGACGCTCAAGCCTGTGAAGAGGATCGCCATAGGCACGGCGATCGAGGAGCTGCGATGAAAAATCCGTTGCCGCCCGTCCCTGCGAGGACGGACCCAGAATTGAGAGCCTTTCTGGAGTCGGTGCGGTCAGCCGTCAAGACAATTCTGGAGAGGGGGAATCTGAATGCGGGCGATTTGAAGGATGCTGGCATCATCACCGCCGAGCAGGCCGAGCGCCTGAAAGGGCGGGGAGGGAAGTAGGATGTATGGCATGACCCACAAGTCGGCGCTGCCGGACGTGGCCCTGTATGAGCTGTACGATCGCCTGAAGGATGCCGGCCGATTCCACGAAACGTTTTACGATGGCGAGATTGAAGACAGCCACCACGGCTTTCGGGACTATGCGCGCCGCCCGGACATCCATTTATGGGCCTTGAGCCACGGCGGCGAGCTTTCCGGCATGTGCTGGCTCACGCATGTCTGCCACGGCGGGACGGCCTTTGCGCATTTCGCCATGCTGCCGAACCTGCACCCGCTGGTGACGCTGCGTCTCGGACGGTTCGCCGTGGCCTCCATGCTCCGGCTGCGGGACGAACGCGGGGCGTTCATTTTGGAGGCGCTGCACGGCACGACGCCCGCGCGCCGCCCAAAGGCCGTGCGGTGGGTCCAAAAGGTGGGTTTCGTCTCGGTGGGCGAGCTGCCGTATGCGGTTTTTATGGCGGATACGGGCCGGAATGAGCCGGGACTTATCAGTTATGCGGACCGGACGACGGCTCCGGGCGCATGGTGCGGAGAAAAGGAATGAGAATGTACACGCGGATCGAGATGGAGATGAGAACGGGCCGGGTGTTACGCGCCTGTTCCAGCGAGTATGCGGGACCCGTGGCCCTGCTCAAAGGCGGCAAGGGCGGCGGCAGTTCCACCACCAACATCAGTTCCGAACCGGACAAGGAATACAATGCCCGCATGGCGAAGGTGGCCGAACGCCAGCAAGCGCTTTCCGATCAGTTTTTCAACTGGTGGCAGACAGTGCAGGCCCCGGTGGAGCAGGCAAACGCCGATGCGCAGCTCGGCCTGATCCCCGCACAAACGGATATTGTGAGGGAAGGTCTTGAAGGGTTCAAGGGCATCCAGACAGACTTCTACAACGCCTCCCGCCCAACCTCCACGGAAACCTACGCGGGCCGGGCGGCAACCGACGCGAACATGGCGCTGTCCAAAGCCACGGGCAGCATGAACCGGAACATGAGCCGGATGGGCATCAGTCCGACAAGCGGCGCGGCGCAGTCGGCCAGCCGCGATTTGGCCATACAGGGGGCCGCGTCCATTGCGGGGGCCGCGAACACGGGCCGGATGCAGGGCGAGGAGATGAACCTGAAAAAACTGTCCGGGGCGATGGCCTACGGGCTTGGAGGGTAACGCATGAAACTCATGTCGTATACGTCGGCGATGCAGCAGGGATTTGTACCCCGGCTCCAGAGCATGATGCCGCAGGCTCCGCAGGGGCCGAGCCTTGCTGGTGGGATGCTCGGAGTCGGAGTGGGGCAGGAGGGGGATGGAAGCCTCATCCCCACGCCGCAGGGGGACGCCGGAGGCGATGCGTTCAAGGATCTGCTGCCCCAGTCCGGGCCGCAGCAAACGCAGCCCGGCCAGCAACCCACGCAGCCGGGGATGGGGACCATGCGGCAGAACGTCACCCCGGACGTGCGCGGTCAGCTCCGGCAGGGCATCGGGCTTGAGACGCAGCCTGCGATGAAGGCGGCTGGAGGTGCGTATGCCTAGAGGATTGTTCCAGATGGGGACGCTCGGCTGGACCCCGGCGGCGCAGCTCGCCACGCAGAATCAGGAAGGGGCAGCGCGTTCCTATGCCTCGATGGACAAGGCCGTGAACCAGACGCAGACCACCAAGGTCAGTGGGGGAAGCAGTAATATCTTCGGGGATATTCTTCCTGTCGTCGGCGCGGCTGCGGGGTTTGCACTCGGAGGAGCGAATCCCTTGGCGGGAATGGCACTCGGGAGCACGCTGGGCGGCGGCATAGGTTCGGCAATAGGCGGGCAGAGTGCGGCGACGCTTGGTGGACTTGGAACGTTTGCGGCTGGAACTCTCTCCGATATGTCGCTGAAGTCCGGTGAAGGGGTACAGAACCTTATTGGAGACGATACCGCGAAAAAGAATATTGCTAATCGGCTTGGGAAATTTTGGTAGGAGAACGTATGGGACGAGGTGGTTACGCAAGTTTGGCGGAGGCTGCGCCGATTAACAGTTTTGGCCAAGATTTTCTCGGCGGGGCAGCCGCAGGCGAGAAGATGCGGCAAGTTGTCGGGGATATACAGATGAATGAGCGACTGAAACAGATCGGCGACGCGGTGACGCAGGCGGGAGGCTCGATAGACGGAATCGACCCGACGCTGTTTTCCGACCCCGTGGGGTTACGGGCGCTCGGCGAGTATACGACGCAGTACAATTCCTCGCAGGAGGGGTTGCAAAAAGCTTGGAAGAATCACGATCAGGCAATCATGCGTATGTTCGAGACAACAACCTATGCACCGCAGGCTTTCAAGCAGAGTGGGGATCCCTCCATATTGGATCAGGCCTCGGACAAACTCGGGTTGCCCTATCAGACGCAGTATAACCCTGAGACGAAACGCCATGAAGTGATGTACGCCGGACGATTCGGGCCGGAGGCCACAGGACAGAGTTTCACGTCTGAGGAGTTGAGCAACCTTTACGGCGGGCTTGCCAAAGATCCGAAACGGTTCAGCCAACTTGCCTTCCAGTATTCTCTGGCGACGATGCGCCAGAACGAGGACTACCTGAAAGATCCGAGCAAATGGCTGTACGACAACGACGGTAAAACCGTGTTCGTGCCACGCAAGATGATGACTGCGAACGGCTTTCGGTCAGGGTACATCGTGACGGACACGGCAAACAAGACGTCCAAGTTCATGACGAACGAAGAACTGCAACAGGCAGGCGTATTCCCGAAAGACCTTCAGACCATGAAGGGGCTGTTTGACATGGAAAAGGGCCGGGCGGACATGGCGAACGACAAGGTACGCCTCGGCTATGAAGGACAGCGCGTCTCACAGGGATGGGCAACGCACAACCTCAACCGTGAGCGGTTCAAGTACGAAAAAGGCGATGAGCTGATTCCGGGAATGCCCGGCATCAACCGGAAGGGTCTCAAAAAAACAATGGACGCCGATTTTAATCAGTGGATGGCTGCGTCGGGGTATACTGAGAAAAACGGTGTCTTCTACAAGCCGGAATACAACAAAGACGGAAGCATCGTTGTTGACGCCCAAGAGAACCCCAAGTTGAAGGCCATGTCACCCGCAGAGGTTGGAGAGGCACGGGCCGAGCATCAACAAGATTTCGTGAAGCGATACACGGGGCAGTCGGCTCCGGGACAGGGGGGAGATGTTGGAAATATCATTCTCTCTCGTGGGTTAGAGTATAAAGGCGGTAAGCCCTCCGTGCCCCCTGCTGGCAATGGCGGGAATATACCCTCTCAGGGAAAAACCTCCACTGAACAGCCTGCGCGTCTCGGTGGGGGGATGTTCGGCAATTCTGTCGGACCCACCGATAAGCCCCAAAGAGCAGAGGATGCAAAACTCAGTGGGGCTATGCCGGGAACTGCCGCTTCTAGCTCTACACAGGAAAAGGAACGGATACTGCCGCCCAAGGGCAGTGTATGGGAAAGGATGCCTGACAAATACGAGGCTTACACCAAGGTATTCGGAAAACGTCCTGATAAAGTGAAACCCGCTCTTGCCGTGAAGGAGCTAGATGCCGAGCTTAAGCGACTGGCAGAGGAAAAATTACGCGAAGGGATGGATAGGCCGAACTGGTGGGAGGCAGATCTACGCGGCCTTGGTTCCGAAGGGGCGCTGAAGCCTGCCATCGAAAAGGCGAAACAATTCATCATGGACGAAATTTTGACATCAAAAGGTTATTACTCTTCTCAAAGCTAGATGAATTTATTGCTGTTCTTTGACAACCGCATAGAGAAAAGGAGGAGAAAACAAGGGCCGGGTTCCTCACGGTTCCCGGCCTTGTTTTTGTAAGTGAGCCCTCACACCCTAGGGGCTGTAAGGTGTGCGGCTTCCTTGTCCGATGCCTCGACCATCCATGCGGGGAAGTCCACATTGACGCGTTTGGTCTTCACGTTGGGCCGTTCCGCTTTGGACATGTCGGCAAAGGGCATCACACTGCCGCCATCATCAAAGTATTCATCAAAATCATTCGCTTTCATAGGCAGTTATCTAATGGATTGAATCCTCTCTCGCTTAAAGCCGTGGGCTTCGTTTTCCCGTAAGCTCATGGTCGGGTTATTTCATCAAGGCAATGATTGCGGCGATGATCGCCACTGTCTGGGCGGTGATGATACCCGCTACCCATTTGATGGTTTCGGCTTTGGCCTTCTGAATTTCGAGACGGACGCCGTCGATTTCCTTCAACAGGCGCAATTCTGTTTCCCGCAAGTCGCCCTTGGAGGCGCTGGCGCTCCTTTGGCTCTCGTCAAAGCGTTCCAGCACTTCCACGATGGTTTTCGCGGCTTCCTCGCCCACAGCCTTCTCAAGTTTCTTTCCGTCATCAAACAGCAACATGGGGGATTCCCTCCGTTGAGTGCAGGATACAGGATCATGTTCCCAATGCCAATGGGAATCAGCGTGCGCTCATGGCGCGGGCGTATTCCAGCAGGAGCATTGCCGGGTTCTTTTCGTCCGGCAATCTGTCGTCAAGGGAGTGCAGGGCGGCGGTCATGCGCTCGGTGAAGTACCGTTCCCACTGCGCTCCGATGCGGACGCCGGAGAAAGGACGGTCGGGAGCTTGCTTGTAGACGCGGCTTTCCAGCGCGGTGAAGACGGGAATGCTCATGGAGATCAGCCTGCTGCATAGGCGCCCGAAGGTACGGTAGTAGTGCTGTTGGGCCTCGCGGATTTCGGCGGCGAGTTCCAGCATGGCGGCTTCGTCGAAGCGCGGAGCGGCGGGCAGGGCGGGGCGGTTGCGCCTGGCGAGTTCGGCCTCCATGCGGTTGAAGGCTTCGATGTAGGCGAGCTTGAAGCGTATGGCTTCCGGGCCTGTATAGCCCATCGCCAGGAGGGTAAAGCCGTCACGGAAAATGATATACATAGGGAGGGACCGCCCAGTTTGATCCAAATAATTACTCACCTCAAAATTGAGGGCAGTAAATTCTTCTGGGCAGTTATCCATGATGCTACGGATGTCGCGTACTACATTGTCATGCCGCTTACGGAAATAGTGGGCAACTTCACGTGATGTGGTAGCGGGACGTCCATCGTGGAGAGAAACGGAAGGGACGGGATCGGAGAGAAGAAGGGCCTGACTCATATGAGCCTCCAGTTATTTAGTAGTATGGCTTTGGATATGAGAAAAGCCGGGTCTCAACTACGCTAACTGGAGCGCTGCTCTTATTCCCCGTGAGGGTATTGTATTAGGAGCTATCAACCCGGCAAAATATGCATGGATAGATGAGCATTGCAGCCCAAAAAGAAACCCAGCAAAAAGCCGGGCAGGGACGCGCGTAATTTTTGGAGTCAGCGGCGCGGACACTGCCAGTTAAGTAGTAAAATTAGTGTCATTGAAAACGCGTAAAAAGTCAAGAAAAAGCCCCGCACGAGGCGGGGCCAAGAAGAAATTACAGATTAGTATCTGCTGGAATAATGGCTTTGATGACTTCCGTGGCTCCCATGACTTCCGTGGCTACGGTGGCTATAGTGCGCCGCAATCAAACCACTACCGTTGTGTCCTTCAATCAGATCAGAAAAATACAGCTTTCCCGAGTCGGACGTGGTCAACGCACTGTCGTTTGTGATGGATGAGGTCGCCTGTGCTTCGGACTTGTTGAGCCCGAGACCGGATGCGACAAAACTGGCAAATAGGAACAGTAAGTAAACAGCCTTTCTCATACTTCCTCCCGTATAGGTTGTATATGTTCAAGCGGCAGTGAGACGGATGTGCTGAAAAATCCTGCACAGTCCTCCTGCCGAGTACATTCCGAACATTGTTGTACATATCGGTTTTTCCATGTTGAAATGGATTGCCGGGCAAAGGGGCGGATACGCGGGGTACAGAGGCAAAGAGGAATATTATAAACAGAAACAGGAAGCCCACGGCGATGCATATAGAGTACGGCTAAAGCGAGTTCTTCCTTGTATTCATGGGGGGATACGGCAATACGTTCCTTATTCGCTGCGGCATATCCACAAAGTTCCAGCCCCATCAAGGCATAGTGGGAGCAGAAGGGAAAATAGCTGTAGACGTGCTCAGCAAAATGGAGCAATCGCTTGTAATTGAGCTTTGTTATGACATGGCGAATTTCTATATATGCGCCGCATTGTGCCAAATTGTAGATACCGAGTTGCGTTTTATCGAAACTTCCTTTTTTCCCGACAAGTTCATCGTGGATTTGATCTATTTCGGAATGGAGCGAAACGCAAAACAAAGTATTTGCCGATGCAGCATGGGCTGCATCACGAGCAAATGTCATATCTGAAAATGTTTTACCGTTTGTCAGAATGTTGATGACGGATTCTGGGTGTTCCTTCGTGCATCGGTATAATAGACGGATAAAGTTATCTTTGAGAAGTGTTGGTTCTCCACCAGTGATACAGATATGAGGGACATGCTTGCCATGAAGCAAATCCAGTATATTTTCCGCTTGTTGCAGGAGCTCGGGAGCATGCTTCTGAGGAGGCTGCGGGCACATGAGGCAATTGCAGTTACAGGCTTCAGTAAGCATGAGTGAATTTTGCAGGGAATCTTTTTCCCAAAGGACGATAGCAGTGCCGCTGTCGTTGAGGCAAACAATATCGCCTTCTTTGACTTGATCCAAGTCATCGGCATGCCAGAGTGTGTCGGGATGTAGAAACGTTCCTTTTTCTCCATTGGTAATGCACCCCGCGTATCCTAGGCAGCCCATGTCCAAGTGCGGAGTAACCAGAATGGCTTTGCTCCGGGCATAGAACGGTCTTCTTGTCGTTACTGCCTCACCGATGATGGGCGCAAAAGCTCCTGATGCCTGTCCGTTAATTGTGCGCATGTCGTGCCACCAGTGCCGGATTTCGGGTTATCCAGCTCCAAATAATGGAATCTTCATCATCACTGCTGTTTCTCAATAATTCAAAGAGTCCTGTAAAAAGTGTTTTGTGTTTGATACAAAACGGAGAATTTTCCATGTTTCTCAGTTCATCACCGGTTTCCAGGTAGTTCCGAACAGGGTCAGTACCACAATAAGCCTGATAGACACACCATGCACAGGAAGGAGTCGTTTCGACACAGGCCGTAGCAGTCATTTGTTTCAGTTTCGGACCTGCAAAAATTTCCTGATATGAGTCGTGTAGAACATTGCCCAGACAGAAATGCCTGTCCCCCATGCGCGCCAGCATTCTTGCCTCATCGGAAGGAAAAACAGAACCGTCAAAGTCATAAATGACGCCGCTGATGCCCGCACCTGAAGGGGACTGGAGATCCACGAAACCTGTAGAGAACGGTGTCAGGATTCTAGACAGGAGGAGTGTAGCGAAATGTTCAGGGAAAAAGACGGATTTGTTTTTTTCCAGAATATATTGGAGAGCCCGAAGATACTGGCTTGTAAAGGCGGCCATGCTGTAACCTAGCGTGTTGGCCTGTTCTGCGGCAAAACCATAGGGATTCAGAGAGCGGATAAAGATACCACTCATACCTTGGCGGATATACTCGTCAATGACTTCTTCGAGTCGATGAAGGGAAAAAGCCGTCGTCGTCATCAGCGCGTCTACGCCGTCATGACCAAGAATACGGCGGGAGGTATCCAGCCTTTCAAGAAAGCGGTCGTATGAGCTACCACCGGTTCTCACTATTCGGCATTTATCATGAATTGTTTTCGGGCCATCCAGTGAAGTGGAAACCGATATATTGTGATCTCGGCAGAACAACAGCTGCTCTTCCGTGATGCCAATCAAATTTGTACAGATGACGAAACTGACATTCTTATTTAAGAGAACGGCCTTCTTTTCTGCATAGGTTACTGTTGCCGTGATGACATTCCAGTTGAGAAGTGGTTCTCCGCCTTGAAATTCGATTTTAGGGTGCTTGGTAGGAGATTCAAAAATCATATCGACGATTTTTTCCGCCACATCAACAGGCATATCGTACTTGTAGGCATCCTGTTCAGCACAGGAAACCTGGCAATACTCACAGCGTTGGTTACAGCGTAACGTGATGACCATCATGTGAAGTGAGGTAAACTCACGGAGAAATGACTTTCGTGATCTGTATTTTGCGGCTATTTTTTGTAATGCCACCTCAGGATCATCTTGAGCGACGAAAAGCTTTCCCTTCAGATTCAGAAAATCCTCTGAAGATTCATCAAACTCGTGCCTGACGAGTGAATCAAAGCGATTTTCCTCCAAAAAAAGGAATTCGCCACACTCATTGACCATTAGGACATCATGTTCAGGAAACCTTGCAAACTGAAAAGGCAACATCTGATACATGCTATTTGCTCACAGGTGAAAAGGCGTATTCAATAATAATATTGCGCAACTGCCCAAACTCTTTTTGTAAATCTATGCGAATTTGTTGATCTATGAGATCATTCATAAATTGCTTGAGGAGATCCTCGCTGAGGCTGGAATGGGCTTTTGCTGAGATGGTGATTTCGACATCAAACTCCCCAACAGGCTGAACAGAGACAAAATACTGCTCGCTATATTTGCCGGAAACGGTGAGGACGGAATCCCTTTCAAAGAATTTTTTACTGGCAAGGATAGTTCCTTTCATACCGTCTTCACCAAGTTGAAAGGGAACCTGTTGTTTTTCCATGTAATCATTCTCCTAGAGAGATTTGTTTTATGCACAACAATCTGTAAGTTTTTAAATACTCGTTATTCTATATTTTGAAAAGTTCAAAGAACAGCGCGTATGAAAAAAGGCCACCCGAAGGCGGCCTGTATTTTGCATCAATCCTTTTTCCAGAACTTCCACCAGCTCCGGGGAGGGCGGTTTTTCTCTTCCCCCGGGAGGTTCTTCAAGGAAAACAGCGGGGTGTATTTCGTCATATCCCGATGCGCCGCCAGCGGCTGGAGGGATTCCTTGGCTATGCGGCACTCGGTGATGACATCATTCAGGGCGGAACGGATTTCACGGGCATGGTGAGGGGCAATCACCTTTGACTCTACAAGAATCCGTTGCACATCGCCAAGCGCAACCCCAGCGCGGGCCACGGCCGTCAATACTTCCGCCCGGCTTTGGGCCGGAGGGACAGACTCTTCCTCTGATTCGACTTGTGCTTCCAACCATTGGAGAAGAATCGTATTTCCGAGCACTGCGCACAGCCGGGGGAGCATTTCGAGCCCCGGGAGATAGCTGTCCCCTGACTTGAGGTAACGCTTGATCACCGACGGGGAGACATTCAGCCGCTCGGCAATTTCATCGGTCGTAAGGGCGCTTTCATCCTTCGCAAGTTGAAACGCTTCCGTTCCGGTCATGTTCTTCAAATCCGCCATGTGGTCTTTTTCCTCAAAAGGATACGCTGATTGTCTTCCGTAAAGGCTATATTCACTCCGTGATAACGCCATATGTATAAGGAGGCAATCATGAGCTTGAGCAAGGAAGAACTCGTGCTGACCGCATGTTTTCTCAAGAGTACGGACATGTCGATTTCCATTGAGGATGCACTGGGCGATGTGAAGCAAATCTCCACGAGTCTCCCCGAGTCGTTTGACCCTGCTCATAGCCGTCTGCTGGCAAAGGCCGCCTGTATCCTGCTTGCGTCGAACCGCTTGTCCCCGGGAGACGCGATAGCTGAAGCTCAGAAAGTTATAACCCTTGCCGGACTCTGATACTTTCCTGTATCATTGGCATAACGCTCCTCCTTTTCTCTTTGTTTTTAACACATTGAAATGGAGGAGTTTTCTTTGAAGACAATCGGCGAATACCGTGCCCGTTACCCGCAGCTCCGTGAGCTTACAGACTATCAGCTTACCCGTGCCGTCTATGACACCACGGCCCCGGACATGCCGCTGGAGGATTTTGCGAAAGCGTTCGGAGGGGTGACGGAAGAAGACCCCGAAGAAGTCAGGATTCAGGAGTATAACCTTTCCCATCCCGACGATACCATCCGTCGGGAGGACATGGGGAAAGCGAGCCTTCTCTCCGACACGGGGCATGGGATCGCCGCAGGCATCAACGAGCTTGCGGCAATCCCTTTCTGGCTTGCGGAGGAGATGGGCATTGAGTCCGCGGGCAAGGCCAAAGACTATTTTCTGAAAAGCGCCGAGGAGAAGCGCAAGGGCTATTCCCCGGAAATGAAGTTGGCTCGGGCAGAGGAGTTCTTCACGGAGGAGCCCGACGGTTCCTATGGTTTTGGCGGGGCATGGACGTCTCCCCGGAAGATTTTGGGAAGCGTCGCTGAATCCGCGCCCGGCATGGTCGGGGGATGGGCCTTAGCGCACTCGCGGCACGGGGGCTCATGAAGGCGGGGTTTTCGCGCGGGCTTGCCTGGGCGGTCGGGTCTTCGCTCGGTGAAGGAACCATCGGCGGCGCGCAAAACGCCCTCGATGTCCATGAGGCGATTTTGGCCATGCCCGAAGACAAGCTTGCGGCCTCGCCCGAGTATCAGGAGATTCTGCAACGTACGGGGGATCCAAAGCGGGCACGCGAGGAGCTGGCCAATTCCGTAGCCGCAATGACGGGGCTCAAGACAGGGGCTTCCACTGCGGTCTTGTCCGCGCCGTCCGGCTATATGTTCGGCAAGATCCTTGGCGGGGAGACGGGCAAAACGCTTCTGGGGACTGCGGCCAAGCAGGGGGCGGCTGAATTCGGCGAAGAGGCCGGGCAGAGCGACGCGGAACAATATCTCTCTCAAGCGGAACTGCAACGCGCCGATCCGACCATTGACCCTATGAGCGGAGTTGGGGAAGCGGCTGTAAGCGGCGGTTTTGCCGGTATGGCGATGGGTGGCGGCATGGGCGGTTTCGGGCATGTGCTCGGGGGCCGTGCGCAACAGCAGCCCGGGGCTCCTGCGGTCTCCGATGCGCAACCAGTTCTCCCACCCGAACAGCAGGCGGCCTTGCCCGAAGGTGGGCATGGATCCCCTCTTGAGCTTGGTCCCGGTCAGAACATCGTCATGGGAACGGACAGGGCATACGAAGACCCCATCGCCACACCGCCTCCCACCTCCCCGCTGCAGAAGGGGATGGAGGCCATCCTTGGCGGTCCTCTCGGCCTTTCCACTGCTCCCGCCGCGCCCGACTTCGCCGTTACGCCGGGCGGGCGTGCCGTGTCCGCGAATGGCATCGTGCAGCCGGACGCCTTTGGCCCCATCGCGGCGGGGATGCGTTCCGACATGCCGCCGTTGCTGGCGGATCAGGTCTATGACGTCGAGTATTCCGTAGTCCCGGGTGCGCCCAAAGCTCTGAGCGAAGCTCCACGGGGGCTTCCCTTGGGGCAGGACAAATCGCTCGTCGCACCGGAGTCTCCTCAACCCTTTGACGCGCAGGCCAATGGCGGATCTGCCCCGTTGCAGCTTACGCGCATCAACGACAAGTCCTTCATGCTGCATGGCGACACCGCGCCCTTTGAGGCGGCGATCAAAGCGGCGGGCGGGCGGCTGGATCGCAATGTCGGGGGTTGGCGGTTCCCGCTTGTCAGAGAAGGGGAAATCAGGGAGTTGTTTGGTATCCCTCTTGGCGCAGAGACAGTGCCGGGAGACAACCTTGTCTCCGAAGTACCGGAGGCGTCACCGGAAGTCCTGCGGGAAACTCCTTTGCCCGTATCCGGCGATATGGCAATGTCCGGGCAAACCGGACTGGAGGTAATACATGGCGGTCTACAGCAAGGAACGCCCGGAACTGGAACTGGAGAGCTTCTTTCGGAGTCTGTACCCGTCGACGCGGCGGGGAATCCGGGAGAACTGGCTGCGGCTGCAAGAGGATCCGGACGATACCATGGGGATTTGGGAAATAGACCTGATCTGGATACGGCTTTACCTGGAGTTGATGGCAGAGAGGCCGGACTTGGAGCCGCTGTTCAACGAACCGCGGGATCTGTCGAGGTTCCCGGAGAAGGGCGGGGCCAGAATGTGTCCTTCAACCAGATTCCTACGATTCCTGACTCGGGAAGATCTGCTTCTGGACGAGGAGATGAGCCAGCATTTCGAGGATTGCCAGAAGTGGGACGCGATGTATCCGGAGGAAGCAAAGGAACGAAAAATGCGTCGTTTGAGAAAAATGGGCGGAAAGGAATAGAGCGGAAGCTGCTTCGGGCCATAGAACGTCAGCAGGGCGGGGTTTCTCCTGAAGCCGAGGCATGGGCGCACGGATTGAACCCGCAGGAACGAAAGAAGGCTTACGAACAACTCGTACTGAACGAGTTCAAGAGACATACGGCGTCCGAACTCGGTGTGGATGAGGAGAGCCTCAGATTTATCCCAGTACGGAAGGACAGCGAAACCTCGCTCCGGCTGAAAGAGATCGTGTAGCCGATCGTCTCGCCGTTCTCCACGACGGGAGCCACGCCGGTCACGTAGTCATTGGCCTGCAACGCTTCGACGATCCGCTGCAACGAGGCGATGTTGGTATTCATCCGATCGCACAGCCTCTCCAGCGCGGCCAGACGCGAGCCCATATCCTCGTTCTTGTTCCACATGGCCACTTCGTCGTACTCCGTGCAGGACGCCAAGGACATCAGGCCGAAAATCAAAAGGGTTACTATCTTTTTCATCACGCTCTCCGAATTTAGAAATTAACGCCCATCCTGATCAGGAAGCAGCGGTTCCTGACGTTTTTGTATCCGATCATCCGGCTGTCGTTCCCGTACACTGTGTCGGACTTGTCGATATCGATCAGTCCGGCTTCGTAAGCGACTCCGAGGCTGAAGCGACTGAACGCCAAGTCCACGCCGCACGAGAATCCCATGTCGTGACGCGAGAATCCGCCCTGACTTCCGAAAACGGACACCGCCTCCCGACCGATTTCGCGCTTGCCGCC
>OJSL01001506.1_pt1 | contig 18121 bp, 12 predicted proteins | sample 1599451 | NCBI WGS metagenome assembly OJSL01 (sample SAMN04168657, study PRJEB22393) | human gut metagenome | biome: human gut microbiome; feature: stool | host: Homo sapiens | collected 2014-03-20
CCCCAAAGTTGACCCCCAAATTTCTGGCGAAAACCCCTAAAAAATTTGGATAGCCGCTTTTGCCTGCTTTCGGGGCCCTGTCTGTATGTCATACCCATAGGCGCAAATTCCACTGCTCTGCATGTTCATAGCAATATGAAGACCCATTTTCCCCAAACCGATTAAACCTGCTTCCATTCTTCATCTCCTTTCCGTGCACTCAATCCGCATCAGCAGATAGCGCTTACACCATCTATTATAAAAATAATTTCCATATTGTCAATCATATTTTGCAAATAATTTCCAATTTATGAAATGTTTATATCCGTGTAAACACAAGTTGGGATGCGTTGGTGACAGCTTGGGGATAAAGCTTCATATATCCCATTATATTCAGGTTTATTTTCATTTATGTTGAAAAAAAATCATATCGTTTATTTTCACATTTCATTCGTAATCCGGGATAATCCACTGTTAATCAGACAGGTAATATTTTCATATTTGGATTTAATATATAAAATAATTTTTCAATAGCTGAAAATAATTTCCAATATAACACCACATTTCACAATATCTGTCATAATATAAGTATCAGAAACGGGGTGTATGTATGAGTATGGAATTTGCAGGGCGGGTGAAGGGTCATTATTACGGTTTGAGTAAAACGGAGAAAAAAATTGCCGATTATCTGCTGGAGCATGCAACGACCGCCAGACACTTATCCATTCAGGAGCTGGCAGAGGATATTGATGTATCCATGTCTGCTATCTCCCGATTCACCAAAAAGGTCGGCTATAGCAACTATCAGGAAATGCGGCTGCAGCTGAGTGAACCATTTGATCATCTGAGCGAATCGTTTTTTGCGTCCCTTGATGAGAACGACACAGCAATGAATATCGCAAAGGCTACCTTTCAAAGCGGTATTACCTCGCTTTCCTCAACAATGGCGGTATTGAATCAGGATTCTCTTGAACAGTCCGTACACCTGCTTGGAAGAGCAAAAACCTGTGGACTGTTTGGAATGGGAGCTTCCTCCGTCATTGTACACAGTGCCTATCAGCGGTTTCTGCGAACCTCCTTAAACTGCCAGTTTTCACTGGATTACCATATGCAGCTAATGTATGCAGGAAGGCTGAGTGAAAAGGACTGTGCCCTAATCGTATCGCATACCGGAAGAAACAAGGATGTTCTGCGTATTGTGGATATCCTGAAGGAGCGCGGTGTCCCAATCATATCTGTTACCAGCAACGCCGCATCCCCTCTTGCCCGGAAAAGTGATGTTTTTCTATTTTCCATTTCAGAGGAGACAAAATTTCGTCCGGAGGCGATTTCCTCCAGTGTTTCCCAGCTGATGCTGATGGATACCCTCTTCACACTGTACGCCATCAAAGAGGATAATGATCCGGAGTACTTCAACAGAATTCGCCGAATCGTAAACACGACCAGAATTCCATAAGAATATGCTGGAATGAACATCTTTCATATGCCCTGATGCTGGAAACATAAAAGAAAGAAGCTCTTATACGTTTATACAGTCAGATTTTCCTGTTCATCTGTGTTTAAAAGGAGAGAGATATCAGGCAGGCTATTGCGATTCACCTTTGTTCCATCATCCTCTCCCTATGTTCATGCAAACCAATTTTGTATATTCCAGAACTCTTTTTCTGTAAATATTAACATAAATAAATACAAATCGTATAAATATCAAGCTTATTCATTTTCAGTAAAATTTCGTGGTATTATTAACTATAAAATTTTAGGAGATATAAGTATGAAAAGAAGAAAAAGAGTCAAACGAAAAGTAAAAATCGCAGCCGTCATTGTGCTGCTTATATGTATAGCTGTCAGTCTGATAATCATAAACCGAACTCGTATTCAGCTGGCTTTTAAAGGGTATGACAGGGATGAACGCAATATTATAATGACATTAAGTGCACAGGAGATCGATGAGTATGTATCCTTTGCGTCAGACATTGATATATCGAAATGGAACCGGATGAAAAACAATAAGCATTATCTGGATTATGAACTATATGCAGAGAATGGCGCTGATAAAAAAGAAGCTGTCGCTTATGTTGATCAGTTTTATGCAGACTATTATCAAGCCTTACGCAGCCAGGGGTTTGATCAGCCAACCCTTCGTACACTGATGAAAAAGACCAGTCTTGCTGATTTTAAAACAATAAAGGATAAGAAGCTGACCTGGAAACAGATTCAACCTTATATCCATATAAACGGACGTATACTGGAGGATGTCCCTGACTATCTGAAATCAGGCTTAAAGCCTCTTGAAGCAGTAATGCGTATTTCATATGCGTCCATAAATTCTTCAGCACCAATCACAATTCAGCGATCCTATTCACTTGATGACCCAAAACATCTATTACTGATGATCAAAAGAGGCTTTTATGTACCGAAAACCTACGTTCCTGAAAATTTAACAGCTGTTCAAATCCCCGTAGCTCACAATGACGGAAACAATCTAATGCGAAAGGATGCGGCAGACGCTTTGGAAAGCATGTATAAGGATGCGAAAAAGCAGGGGCTTATTCTAGCTATTAACAGTGCGTATCGGCCTTATAACGAACAGCAGCAAGTGTATGATGAATATATGGTGACCTATGGTGTACAGACAGCTGTGAAGCTGGTAGCAGAGCCCGGCTGTAGTGAGCATCAGCTCGGATTGAGTGTGGATTTAACCAGTCAAAGTGTCATGGACGGCACATATGCGGTATTCGGAGACACACCGGAATACCAATGGGTAATTAAAAATGCTCACAAATACGGATTCATTTTACGTTATCCCGAGAATAAAACAAATATAACAGGGACAGCAAATGAACCGTGGCATTTCCGTTATGTAGGAACTGAAGCCGCTACAGAAATATACCGTAAAAATCTGTGTCTGGAAGAATATACACTGCAGCATGGTTTCTCATATCCCGTTTCAATAAAGCGCTGATAGCAAATGGATGATATTCATTATGAACCGTCCAGTTATTTTCCTATGAGGTCAATACGATTTTTATTTCATACTGGAATGTATCCTTTTTATGTATTCGGAGTTTTTTCTGTTATAATACTAGTAGATGGTTATCCCATTAAATAATCCAGCGCGAACCATAAGCTCACATGAATTCCCTGGGAGGTTCGCGCATCATTTTGTTCAAATTCGCACAAATGTAACAATTTCAACGCAATTTTCATTAACCAAAGTTTTATAATTGTGTAAATTTGTTTCATTTAGGGGATTTCATGGGATTTTTCACGGTCTAGCCTCCCTGAGGCTAGTGGATCTAAATCGAACTTTCCGTACAACGATGTCATTCGTAACTTAGGTCTAGCCTCCCTGAGGCTAGTGGATCTAAATAACTTCTTTTAAAATTGAGTTTCCGTCGTTAAGGTCTAGCCTCCCTGAGGCTAGTGGATCTAAATCACTTTCCAACAATCTAGGTGCGTATCATGTATGTCTAGCCTCCCTGAGGCTAGTGGATCTAAATGTCTATATACTCATCAATTTTACTATGCTCAAGGTCTAGCCTCCCTGAGGCTAGTGGATCTAAATTACAGCCACCATGCAACTCGACATTCGAATTTCCGTCTAGCCTCCCTGAGGCTAGTGGATCTAAATATTAAGATGCTTTTTCACAAGTGTGTTGTCATCGTCTAGCCTCCCTGAGGCTAGTGGATCTAAATTAAGCGTTGTGTTATAGTCAAATGCTCCCGTCGTTATGTCTAGCCTCCCTGAGGCTAGTGAATCTAAATTTATTATAAGATTTCCCATTATCCTATGAAAAAATACGATTTCCTTTTGCCTGACAGTAACGCAAGATCATTACAGGCTTAAGAACATCGTATTTTTTAATTCATTTTATTTATCCGCTCTTCTTTTCATATGTGCGCTTTAGCTGTTCCATAAAAACAGCAAGGACTGCAATATCCGCAGGATTCACACCTGAAATACGGGAGGCCTGTCCCATCGTCAGAGGCTGTACCTTATTCAGCTTCTGTCTTGCCTCCAGTGACAGATTCACCACCTGATTATAGTCAAACCGCTCAGGCAGGCATACCTTGTCCATCGCCCGCAGATGTTCCGCATCACGCTTGGCTTTTTTTATGTATCCCTCGTAGCGAATCTCGATTTCCACAAGCTTCGCAATCGCAGGATCAAATTCGCGTTCCAGATAAGGCTCTAAAAGCGCGATGGTAATTCCCGGTCGCTTCAGCAGCTCTGCAGCACTGATCCCCTCCTTCAGCACATCCAGTCCTAGCCGTTCCAGCAATCCATTAACTGTTGATTTTGGTGTAAACCGAACACTTGCAAGATAGGAAATCATTTCTTCGATATTTTGCATTTTCTTCTGATATCGTGCATAACGCTCATCGCTGATCAGACCTGTCTCATACCCATATTCGCTTAGTCTTGCGTCTGCATTATCATGACGCAGCAGCAGCCGATATTCAGCACGGGAAGTAAGCAGACGATACGGCTCCTTTGTCCCCTTTGTCACCAGATCATCAATCATGACACCGATATAGGCTTCATCACGATGCAGGATTAAAGGTTCCTTGTGATCCAGCTTGCGAACTGCATTGATTCCTGCCATCAGCCCCTGTGCCGCAGCTTCCTCATATCCACTAGTACCGTTGATCTGTCCAGCAGTATATAAATTCTCAATGATTTTATTTTCCAAGGTCGGCTTGCATTGCAGCGGATCTATGGCATCATATTCAATCGCATAGGCATATTTTTCAATAGTGCAGTTTTCCAGACCAGGCAGAGAATGCAGCATAGCCTCTTGTACATCGTACGGCATAGAGGTAGAGAAGCCCTGTACGTAGGTCGTATCCAGCGACTCGCTTTCTGGCTCCAGAAAAATCTGATGACGCTCTTTATCCGCAAAACGTACCAGCTTATCCTCAATACTGGGACAATAACGCGGTCCCACTCCCTTCACCAATCCGGAATACATGGCAGAGCGTTTCAGATTGCTGTTGATAATGTCGTGCGTCTTTGCCGTCGTGTAGGTAAGATAACAGACAGCCTGCTGATCAAATGGACGAATTTCCTTTGTATCCTCAGAGAAGCAGATAAATTCATCCGTTCCCGGCTGTACTGCGGTTTTTGAAAAATCAATGGACGCCGTTCGTACACGGGCAGGTGTTCCAGTTTTCAATCGAAAGGTTTCAATCCCCAGATTACGAAGACTCTGTGACAAATTCTCCGTTGTTGGCTCATCCTCAGGACCGCTTAAGGTAGAAGTATGCCCAACCAGAACCGTACTGCTCATAAATGTACCCGTTGTCATAATCAAAGCACGACAGTTCACAACGGTTCCATCCTTTTGACGAACGCCGCTTATCCTGCCATCCTTAGCCAGCACCTCTTCCACACACATTTCACGGATTTCCAGATGCTCCTGTTGTAATAGCTTGTCTTGCATATAGCGCTTATATTCCAGCTTATCCGATTGTACGCGAAGACACTGAACACCCGGTCCCTTCGTTGTATTCAGCATTTTAAACTGCAATGCAGTCGCATCGGCAGCTTTTCCCATTTCACCGCCAAGTGCGTCAATCTCTCTCACGACGATTCCCTTTGCAGGACCTCCAACACTCGGATTGCATGGCATGGATGCAATCATATCAATATGCATAGAGTATAGAATTGTCGTTTTCTTCAAACGGGCACAGGCCAACGCAGCCTCAACTCCTGCATGACCCCCGCCAATTACGATAACATCAACCATACGATTTCCTTTCCTAATGTCCCTTATAGCCACATTTTGCACAGGTATTTCCCGATCCCATCAGGGCCCCGCAGTGTGGACACATATGCTCCTTTTTACGTATTTCCTTATCGAACTCACTTACAAATTCCCGCTGAATTCGTTTTCTTCTCATATTCAGACGAAGCAGGAAAATTGCTATGAATAGCATAATTGCGCAGACGAGCAGACTGCATGCACTCGTCCAGAATGGATATGCTTCTATATATGAATAGAGTGCAAATATGCCAGCTAGCAGTGCTATAAGAATACAGAGCGCAAATGACAGCCAGCGCTGTTTCAAGCTGAGACGTGAATTGTTATATTTCATGATGATTCCTTCCTTCATTTCCAATGCATCCCACAGCCTATAATCTCATGAGAAACCCAATCCCGAATATGTCCTCATTCGGGTTATATTATAGAATATTTTCAAACGTATGAACAGGGATTTTTTTATATTTTGCGTTTGTATTCGTTCTAGTGAGCACTGTAAGCGCTCCGTTTTACCGATTCTTCTGCATAAGGTAATCCTTGTTTCCAGAAAACAGATTTTCTTTTATTACACACAGATTTTCGTATAGATTCAATAGGATTCACTTACGTATTCTGCTTGCTTACTGCAATTATTAGCCAGTTGTTTTATAAGAAAATACAGTCCAGATTAAGACATTGAAAATCAACACATGGAACTTCATATTATACATATTAAAAAATAGCAGAGATTTGAATAGTCCTGTGCCTGCCATCGTACTCAAAGCTGAATACACTAATTCCAAAATACACTTATAGAAAGCAAGGAAAGGCATTGACTTTTCACTCATTTTTTTCTATACTTTAGGAACTGAGACAGAAAGCCTTTAAGGGCTGAAAAGAGAGTGTCGCCGGCAAGCAAGCACTCTCTTTTTTTACAGAGGTCTGAGACAGAAGGGGTGTGCAAGATTTCCACATGCAGGATAAGGACTGCCACAGAAATCGATCATTTACTTCACTGCGTTACCGGCGGCTCTGCCGTTCGATCATATAGATCAGCTTCAGAAACATCAGGTACGCTACGATCTGATCCGTATGTACTTCCCCTTCATTTCAGCACACATATCCTTGTGTCCATACTGTTACCTCCACTATTACATACGGTTTCTTTTTTTAAAACTCCTAAATTTTTTGACATTTCTCTGAAATAACCTATAGTTAATTATAAAATCACACAATGCTCCTATAGCGGCAGCCCTGAAATCTTATCTCCTCCACTTTATGCAATTCATGTCATTCCTGGAAATAAACCTCCCTTGCCATATCAAATAGAATGACATGAGCTCCCTGCAGTGTCTTGATGCAGAAGCTTTCATCAATTTCCACAGCATCGCGCAGCTGTAAGCAAATATCATTACACTCCACCTCACCTTCTATAACAATAAGATATACCTGACGGGAAGGCTCTACCGGAATATCCAGCTCCTTTCTGGAAGATAAAGCACTGACATAAATATCCATATCCTGATGGATTTTCACATAAGCTGTATTCTTATGACCACTTACGATATGCAGCAAACGGTTTTCGCGATCCTCCCATGGAATGCGTGCTTCACCATACTGCGGAGTATAACCGCTTCGATCAGGCAAAATCCAGATTTGAAGCAGACGTAATATTTCCTCCCCGTCGTTTTTCTCACTGTGGAAAACTCCGGTACCCGCACTCATGTACTGTATTTCCCCACGTTTCAGTGTTGATACATTTTGCATGCTGTCGGCGTGGGTCAGCTCCCCCTCAATCACATAGGTTATGATTTCCATATCCCGATGCGGATGGGTTTCAAAGCCGGTATGAGGCTGTATCGTATCATCATTAACTACCCGCAGCACACCGTAATGCATATTTTTCGGATTGTAATATTCCGCAAAGGAAAAGTGAAACCAGCTGTCCAGCCAGCCGAGACAGCTTCTTCCCATTTTGCGGTGATCAATCTTTTTCATCATTGTATATACCTCCATATCCAGTATGTACATGTATAACACTTCCATGCATACGCAGTTACACTGAACATCACTGAGATAAGAAAAAACTCTCAGATGCCGCGTGATTCATAATACATGGGCTGCTTTTTCTGGCATGCACCTTATCCGGAACGTTCGCATCTTGTTGTCCGCCATCATGATTTATAAACGCTCTTGTCTGCGGCTATATGCTGTAACAGTCATTCCGCAGTGCTGTACCACAGGCATTCAGACGAAAACAGCAAAAAGAAAGGATACTCTTTCAAGTACCCTCAGTGTTCCATATTCAAATAAACAAACAGCATCCGGTTTTTACCGGACATATCCTTAAGAACCTCAATTCTTGCATTTGGAAAATATTTCTTCGCCTCTTCACTTAGCGCTTCCTTCTGGTTATAGCCCATTTCAAACGCCATCATAGCACGTTCCTTCAACACCTTTGCGGCATTTTCAAAGATAATGCGATAGAATTTCAAGCCGTCCTCTCCTCCAAATAGTGCCACGTGCGGTTCATAGTCCACAACACTGTGCTCCATTTCCTCCTCACGCGGTATGTAGGGAGGATTACTAATTAGAATATCCACCTTCAGATTGCGGTCAATCAGCGGCTGTAACATATCTCCAACCATGAAATTGACGATTGCTTCATTGTCATCAGCATTCTTTTTCGCAACAGCTACAGCCTGTTCACTGATATCCGTTGCCATCATATGCAGATTCGGTTCTTCCTTTTTCAAAGAAACCGCAATCGCCCCGCTGCCGGTTCCAATATCCACCGCCATCACATTATCCTGACTGGAAAAATGCTCATCATAGGCTGCCAGAATATTTGCGACCAGCTCTTCCGTTTCCGGGCGCGGAATCAAAACATCCTCATTCACGGTAAAGCGATAGCCGTAAAACCATTCAAAACCAAGAACATGTCCGAGAGGAATACCGGTGAGAAGGCGCTGAATACCTTCTTCATAGAGTTCTTCCAGCTCCGGCTGCATTTCCTCATCGAATTCCATATACAGATTGTGCGCTTCTTTATTCGTCAGCTCCAGCATATACAGCAGGGCAGACTGTTCGCCATAGCCGGCTTCCTCCATACGCGCCTGAGCATTCTTCAGCACGGAATGATAGCTGCTCATTATTTCTCCCCTGCCAGCTTTGCCTGCTGATCCGCACTCAGTAATGCATCCAGCAGATCCTGCATTCTGCCTTCCATAATGCGATCCAGCTGATTCACGGTATATCCGATACGATGATCAGTTACACGATTCTGCGGATAATTATAAGTACGGATTTTTTCTGCACGATCTCCGGTGCCGATCTTGTTCCGGCGTTCGATACCCTGCTCTTCTTCCAGCTTGCGCTGATGCTCCTCATACACACGGGAACGGATTGTCATCAATGCAGTTGCACGGTTTTCATGCTGTGAACGTCCGTCCTGACACTTAACCGTAATTCCGGTAGGCTTATGCACAATACGAACTGCGGAATCGGTCTTATTGATATGCTGACCTCCGGCTCCGCTGGCGCGCATGGTTTCCATTTCCAGATCGTTCATATCAATATCAAAATCCTCCGGTTCGATTTCCGGTGTTACCAGAACGGTTGCTGTAGAGGTATGGATACGCCCCTGACTTTCTGTCTTGGGAACGCGCTGTACACGATGACTTCCGGATTCAAACTTCAGTTTTCCATAAACGCCGTCCCCCCTGACCATAAAGGAGACAAGGGAGAAGCCGCCTGCTTCACAGTCATCCATTTCTACGATTTCTATCTTCCAGCCCTGACTCTCTGCAAATTTGCTGTACATCCGGTACAGGTCACCTGCGAAGATATTTCCTTCATCTCCACCGGCTGCCCCGCGGATCTCCACGATGGCATTATGAGAATCATTGGGATCCTTTGGTATCAGTAGAATTTCCAGCTTTTCCAGATATTCCTCAATCTTAGGCTCCAGCTCCTCGATTTCCATTTTCGCCATTTCCTTGATTTCCTTGTCATCCTCCAGCAAAAGCGCCTTGGCATCCTCCAGAGCACTCACACTGTTTTTATATTCCGTATAGGTTTCCACCACCTGAGTCAGATCGGCCTGCTCACGTCCCAGCTTGGCCAGCATCCTGCTGTCGGTTACGATTTCCGGTGACATCATCATTTCATTGATTTCATGATAACGGTTCACCATTCCTTCAAGGCGTTCTATCATTACACTCATACTATACCTCCTACGAGTTCTTTCTCTCATTATGCCTGAAAAACGCATAAATATCCTTATATACTATATCATTGAACGGCTGAATTGCAAAGAATAAAATGTAGGAATAGATGCTTTCCCTTCGAATATATGCGTTGCTGAGTGAATGAGAGCAATCGTAAAAAATACGGCAAGTGCTTTTGCAAGTGCTGCAGATGATACCATGAGATACCCGATCACGAAGAGAAACCTTAAAATCCGTTAACAGCTTTTCCTTGTCAATTCACAGACAAGCACGAAATACCGTTACGCCTTCGGTTAAAGCACAGGTTATCAATCACTTCATAAACAGCTCTTTGCGGCTGTGAACCTTTACTTTGCGATATAGCCTTTTCATATACGATGCGACCGTATTCTCCTTTAATCCGCTGGCCTCAGCCATCTCCCTTCGACTATATCCCTTTAACACATAGTTTACCAGCTCCAGCTCTCTTTCTGTCAGCCCATAGCTGTTATAATCGCGATGCTCCTCCAGCAGCTGTTTCAGCTTTCTCCATCTCCAGCTGTCGCTGCATGAAAGAAATACATCCTTTCCAATTTCCAGTATGACTGTCATAATGCCATCCGGCTGGCAGATTTCGATTATGTGATGAACAGCCTCTACGATCTGTTCCTGATGATTTTCCTCCTCCAGCAATATGCAATAGAACAACAGCGCATATATCGTTCCAAACATCTGCTTTCTTTCATGCGCCTGACTTTCCAGCAGGGATGCCACAACACGCAGCTTTGCATAATTACGAATCTTTATCAGATACATGCCGTAAACAATAGAAGAATACAGGGTAGCTCCCTGAAGCAGATTTCCTTTTCTCCCCTCCTGGATCCATTCAGCAACTTTTTCATATTCACCGGATAAAATATATAAATAGGCCTGTGCAAGATCGATTTCCGAAAGAAGCGGCGGCAGGATCACCTTTTCCCGGAGAGCAGCCAGCTGTTGATGAACAAATTGCAGTAATGTATGATCACGAAGATGATATGCGGCTCTTCCAATTGTAAACAGCGAGGATACACAGATCCATTTCTGACGGTAATGCTCGGCAATGTAGTATGCTTCCCATGCTGTATGTATGCTTTCCGCAAAGCGGGCGCTTTCCAGCTGCTGTTCAGCGGATGACTGTTCCATTAAACCACCATTTGAGTTATTGGTAATTTCAAAGTAGTAATGCAGGTCCTTATGTAGGATATTGACGATTCTCTGGATATCTCCCGGTTTTCGATGATATAAAAACAGATTGTGCGGACTGCCGAAGGTTGATATGATTTCCGGATTGCTGATTCGTGAGGTCTGATTACGCAGCAGAGTTTTTGACCGCTTAAAATAGCGGCTCATCTCATGTAGATTGTTATAGCGGGAATATGCCAGAATCAGCTCCACCTCCCCCTGCAGCAGCTTCTCATCCTCATGCAGGCTTCCGCTATGCAGCGCATGTAGAAAGCCCTCCAGCAGCTGCTTTCCATAAAATATATCCTGCAGATTATTGAAATTATCCATAATGGCATGCAGCCATGCATATGGATAATCCACGTACAGCTCCATTGGTACCATCTGATAGATATTCCGCATTAACTCAGTATCATAATCTGCAAAGTTTTTGCTTTCGTATAATTCCAGCAGCTGCAGTATTTTTTTATAATCCTTCAAAAGATAAAGCTGACGCAGACAATTGAGGATATCACCGCTGCTTTCGTAATAATCGGCAATTTTGCGATAGAGATGACTCGGATTTTTTTCATACATAAGGAATTTATCATACAGGAACTCACGAAATACAGGAGAGTAGGTAAAGAGGCGTGTAGTTCTGTCCACCTGCACAAACCAGTGGAAATTCATCATCCAGGTCAATATTTTCATGATTCCGGTATCCACGCATAAAGCCTCAATGAGCTGGATATTAAAGTGCTCGGGAACAGACAGCACAGCCAGACTCTGCCGCTGTGCCTGATTCAGCTGCCGGTATATATATACGTCAAACAACGGATACAGCTGCAAATCCGGATTCAAAGTGCGTACGGCTCCATATTCCTCCAGCAGTGCATGCACACCGATGGTCCATCCGCAGGTAACTCTTAGAATTTCCCGCACTTCCCGTTCATCAATGCAAATCTGATTCACAGCTGCCAGCTTCTGAATATCGGCAAACTGAAATCGCAGCATTGTCGTAGGGATCAGCAGCGTCCATCTATAAAGCTCTGAATTAAAAAAAGAGGGAATTCCTGATGCAAGAAGTATAATCCTGCAGCTATGTTCCCTCCGTTCGTACACCTTCATGATATGTCTGTCCAGTATATGATTGCGATATTGATCCAGTATGATGATATCATAGCTGCCGCTATCTATACTTTTCTCAAAAATTCCCCCAAGCTGTTTACGATTTTTCTTATGCATATGAATCCAGCAGCACCTTTCCTTTCGATTATGCAGAAAGGCAGCGATTGCTGTTGTCTTGCCAAAGCCATCCGGTCCGTAAATGCAAATCAGCGGATAGGAAACCATATGCTTCAGCATTGAATTAAATTGTTTTCTGGCAATCTGTCTCATATTCCTTCACCTATACCATTATAGCGTATATTACAAGGAATTCAAAAGTGAATTATTACCATTTTATGTATATCCCAAAAAAATCTACAGCTCCTGAATTACGCAGAAGCCCCCATGTATTGTAACAGTATTTTTTACATCCATTTTCTGCCTGAATATCAGATACAGGATATGCCTGCTTCAAATCCCATACATCAATCAGATGAGGACCGCATGCAGCACCTCTTCAAATATTTGTGAAGCAGAATACTTTCACTATAGTTGTTTCATGGCAGCCATCGCAGTGCTCCGCCATTTCGTTTTTGTATCGTAAGAAATTCATTCATCCCCTTTCTTAAACAAACGCTGTATAAGCGTTATCACAAATTGAAAAACAGCGGCTCCCACATCACCGGGAACCGCTGTACAGCTAACGAATAGAGAAATAGATACCAAATACGAGAGAGATGAAGAGTATCAGTACAAGTGCTGTTACAATCAGTACAGACAGCTGTCCTTCTTTTCTTATTTCCTTCAGTGCATTCTTTACAGAAAAGGTATTCCACTGAAAATATTTTCTCAGTGATAGCATCATCAGGACTGCCGAGATGAAGTTCATCAGAATGAATTGTCCAATCGTCATCAGCAGCAGATTTACACGTATGCTTTCCACATGCTGAGGAACCGCAAGATCCTTCAGAAAATGCTTCAGTACATACCAGACATACAGATTGGCCGTACAGATCATAAAGCCGGTAATCACGATCGGACTTTTACTGATCAGATCTTCGTAGGATTTACCACTCAGGTTTGACAGACCGCCTACATATACCAGAAACAATACGACCATGGCAACACACGCATACTTCGCATACCGGATATAACGGAAACCGCCTGTTTTTGCGAGCTTGTTTTTCTGTCGGATAAGATCTCTTCTTTTCATACTGACTCCTCCTGCAATGGTTGCCATTTTCTCATCTCCTCTATTATGGTTAGTCTAAATGCAGATAATCCTTTACTTTTGTTGTAATATTTACTACACGAACACCATATATTACCTGAACAGAGTTCTTTCCGCGTACAACGCCGATAGCCTCCAGATAATTTTTCCAGCTTGTATCCGGTGCAATCAGGGAATCATCCTTGACTGTAACACGAAGACGGCTGGCACAGCAGGTTACGGTTTCAATATTGTCCGCTCCCCCAAGAGCTTCAATAATACGAACCTCGAGTGCATCCTCAGGTGCGGAAGAGACATTCGCTTCGTCCTTACCGCTGTTTTTGATTTCATTGTATTCTTTTTTGCTCATCAGCTTGATTTCACCCTCGTCATCACGACCAGGTGTTTTGAGGTTGAATTTCGTAATTGCGAATTTGAATGCAAAGTAGTATACGATAAAGGTTACAGGAAGCAGCCACAATGCGCTCATGGCATGTACCTTCTGCGGCTGGAACAGGTTTGGAATCATGAAGAACAGCGCAGTTCCATTGATGGAAATATTTGTGATTTCCGCTGCGACATAGCACAGACCGCACAATGGAGCGTATACCAGCCAGTACAGTGCAGGTGCAACAAACAGGAAGGTATACTCAATCGGTTCTGAAATACCAACCATTGCCAGCGTGAAGACAGACGGCACCAGCAGGGATGCTACCTTCTTCTTATTTTCCGGTTTTGCACAGCGATACATAGCAAACGCGGCACCCGGCAGACCAGCCAGCTGGAACAGCAGACGTCCGTTGGTGAAGTTTCTTGTGATATAGCCGGTTGCACTTGCGCTTGCAGCCTGACCGTTGATAATGTTTTTAACACCCTCATACATCACACCGTCGATCATCATCGTACCGCCGACCTTTGTATATTCGATCGGGAATGCAATCAGATGGTGAATACCGAATGGCAGCAGCATCTTATCCAGTGTACCGAACACGAAGGTTCCCAGCAGACCACTTGTACGGATGAAGCCGGTGATACTCTGCAGAGCACCTGCGACATACGGCCATACATAATAGAATGCGATTGCCAGTGGAATAGAAGCAAGAGCGACCATAATAATAACGAATTTTGTTCCTGCGAAGAATCCGAACATTGCCGGCAGCTTTGTATCAACGAATTTGTTGTGCAGTCCTGCAGCAATCAGACCGGTTACAATACCGGAGAAGATTCCCATGTTGTATGAATAAATCCCCAAAGAGCTTGACCATAAAGCATTGAAGTTCAAGGCAGCCTGCTGTGTATAACCGCTTTTTACCAGTGCGTCAACAGTCGTGGTTTCAGCGGTCCATCCTTCCAGCGCAGCCCAGCCTTCAATTCCTCTCATAAAGCAGAAGAATAAGATCAGTCCCGCAAATGCTGCCCATCCTTTCTCCTTCTTGGCAAGAGTGAAGGCAATTGCCACGGCGAACCATAGCTGCAGATTGTTCATAAACATGAATCCCAGATTGGTGATCATGGTGAACAGATTGTACAGGATGTTTCCTTCCGGCAGGATGTAGTTTGTAAATGCACTACCGATACCCACGAAGAAACCAACGAGCACAAGCAGGATGATTGGAACCATCATTGCCCCGGCAAATGTCTGAAGTTTTGCCTGAATGTTTTTCATAGCTTGTTCCTCCTTTGTTTACGCTTTCATTTTAGCATGTCCGCCAATTTGAAAAAGAATGCAATGAGTTACGGTAATTCATTATTATTGTGGTAATTTTTCATCACCTTTTTGTACATGCCAGTTCCACAAGTGCCTCATAGTAGATGTCACTCGCTTTTAACAGCGACTTCACAGGCATACATTCGTTGGGCATATGAGGGCGGGGATCCTCATCAGGAAAGGTCGCACCAAATGCCACCCCGTGCTCCAGAACGCGGGCATAGGAGGCTCCCCCCTTGGTAAACACCGCAGCATCTTCCTTCATAACCCTGTGATATGCTGTTTTCAGACTCTGAATCAAAGTGCTGTCCTCTGCGACGTAGAGCAGACGCTTATGGCGTAAAACCTCAAGCTCACAGCCATAATGCTGTGCCGTTTTGCGTAAAGTATGAAGAAGGCTTTGCTCATCCGTTGACCGCACATAACGCACATCGACACACAGCTCCAGCTGTCCATCCTGCGTATTCAGCGACATCAAACAAACAGAGCCGCAGCCCATGGCAGCATCCTCATGATACAAACCGCTTTTCTTACCGTAAAAATCATCAAGAAAATTCTCGTATATCATATTCACCATCGGATACAGAGAGCCTGCTTGATCGAGGTGTCCGTGAAAATCCTTAACAAATTTGAAAATAGCATTATCCCCGCGCTGCGGATTGCGGGAAAGTGCACGTACACCACGATAGGTGATTTTTATGCCATCTTGCATAACCTCAATCAGATTGGTACGCTCAACAAAGCTGACATCACTGCCCTTGGGAACAATCACCTGTAAATCATCACAGACGATATGCAGACGCTCCTTGCAGTGCAGGCTGATATCCGAATCTGCATTCAGCAGGAAGCGTACCTGCAAAATCCCCTTTTCTCCATTGACAATAGGAAAGTTGCCATCCGGGGAAAAGCCGAAGATTGGTTGCGGGTTATGCTTGAAATAATGCTCCATGCATTCCCATGTTGTTTCCTCAGCCCCTCCGGCAATGAGGCGGATCGGATGATACAGTGTACGACCTTCCTGCCTGATACGGGCCATTGCATATAAAGCTGCCAGCAGCGGTCCCTTGTCATCATTGACTCCCCGGCCGTACAGCATACCGTCTATCTCCTGCATTTGAAAGGGATCGCCGTGCCAGTGAGAGCGTTCTCCTGCTTCCACCACATCCAGATGAGCCAGCACGCCGATATAATCATCTCCCTCACCAAGTTGGGCATCTACAGCATAGCCGTCAAAATCATGGACGCTAAAGCCCTCCCGCTGAGCAATCTGCAGGAAAACATCCATTGCATTCCGTATCTCTTTGCCAAACGGGGCAGATGCACCTGCAGTGCGTTCATCACGGACGGACGGAATTTCCACCAGCTGCTTTAAATCCTGCAGCAGCTCACTCGTTCTTTTTCCTGTATCATAGATAGTTTTCATTATGTTATACCTCCTTATATGGTTATAAATTCCACATGAAATTGCCGCTGTCATTCTTGACAGAACAGCGTTTCACACGTATAGTTGCAAGTGAAAGCGAGGGTGCACGCTTATGAATAAACGAATCATGAAAATTGTGGATGTTCTGTTGAAGCAGGACTCCTATATCACGATTGATAAAATCTCCGAAGAGCTTGCCGTATCCAACAAGACGATTCGCAATGACCTCCAGATCGTGGATCAGTATCTCGAGGAAAACAACCTCAAGCTGATTAAAAAAACCGGCGTCGGTATCCGTATTGACGGTAAAGTCAGGGACAAGCTGCACGTATTGGAAAGTGTACGGGAGAAAAATAAAACGCTTGCCGATTATTCCCCACAGGCACGTAAAATTTTTATCGGGATGCAGCTGAGTGCCTTTGACAGCTGCCGCATCTATGAGCTGAGTGAACAGCTGTTTGTATCCCGTGCCACCATTCACAAGGACATTCTCTCCTTGACAAAGGATCTGGAAACCTTCAAAATCGCATTGCATCGCAAGAACAACAACGGAATCAGTATGGAAGGCAAGGAAAAGAATATACGTAATTTTCTGCTGGAGCTGATGCTGCGTGACAATGGCTATCAAATGTTTATTGATATCATACGGCGGGATGATTACCGCTGTGACGGCTCCTATGTATTTCCCGGGCTGGAGGTTACCGATGACGAGGTCAAGGACTTTACCGGCTGTATTCTCCGCTGGGGCAATCCGTATATCAATTCCCTGACCTTTCCCTCCATGGTGCTTGTCCTGCTGCGAGCATTTGTCACCTATCTGCGCATTCAAGATCGCCATATTGTCCATCTTTCGACTTCCTTCATCGAGGATTTGCGAAAGGAGCCATTCTATAAAGAAGCACGCGAGCTGTGCGACCGGCTGGCCAATCATTACCGGCTGCAGATTCCGGATGTGGAAATACGCTATCTGCAGGTCTATTTTCTCGCCCTGCAAAACAGCCGCGATCTCAGTGAACAGGAACAACAGGAAGCGCGTATGCTGAGTGATGCTCTGCTTACCTCCTGGAGCGAACAGCTGCATCTGCCCTTTGACCGGGATGAAGCACTGTGCCAGTCTGTATATGACCACCTGTGTCCTGCCATTATCCGTTTTCGTCACGGCATCCCCAATGAAAACCCGTTGATGCAGGAAATACATACGCTTTATGAACGTACCTTTCAGGTGGCAAGAAACAGCGTTTCCGTTATAGAAGAGCATTTCCACTGTAATGTGAGTGACGATGAGGTCGGCTTTCTCGCCTTACACTTGGCAGCCTCTTTGGAAAATATGAAGCAGCCGCTGAAAACCATATTAGTTGCTCACGGCGGTGTGGGAGCCGGAAATCTGCTGCGTAGAAAGCTCAGTGCCCAGATACCGGAAATCGACATCATCTCCCAGGAAACCTTCTTTTCCATTTATGAGTGCGATTTCCGGTATCTGGGCACTGAAGATCGGAAGAGCGTCGTGTAGGGAAAGAGTGTAGATCTCGGTGGTCGCCG